>MDTG01300840.1_pt1 | contig 22340 bp, 21 predicted proteins | sample 811421 | NCBI WGS metagenome assembly MDTG01 (sample SAMN05326645, study PRJNA326480) | marine metagenome | isolation source: seawater | place: Pacific Ocean: South East | collected 2011
TAGCACAAGCAAATATGATTGGATTTTTTGCCATAGATTTAACCATCTCTTGAGTTAAAACATTTTTTGCTGACAAACCTAAAAAAACATCTGCTCCTTTTATTGCATCTTTAAGAGTTCTTAATTTTGTTTCACACGCGTATGCCGATTTAAATTGATCTACATTATCTCTACCTTTGTAAATAACACCTTTTCTATCAAGCATAATTATATTTTGAATTTTGATACCAATTCTTTTGAAAAGATTTGCGCATGCCAAAGCAGATGCTCCAGCACCATTAACAACAACTTTTACTTCCCCTGGTTTTTTATTGGAAATATCCAAAGCATTTATAAGTGCAGCAGAAGTTATAATCGCTGTACCATGCTGATCGTCATGAAAAATTGGTATGTCCAAAGTGTCTCTTAATTTTCTTTCAATAATAAAACAATCTGGTGCAGCAATATCTTCTAAATTAATTCCACCGAAACTATTTCCAATATTTTGAATGCATTTAATTATTTCATCTGAGTTTTTACTGTCTATTTCAATATCAATAGCATCAATGTCTGCAAATCTTTTAAAAAGAACTGCTTTGCCTTCCATAACTGGTTTTGATGCTAGGGCGCCTAAATCTCCAAGACCCAAAATTGCAGAACCATTGCTAATTACCGCAACCAAATTACCTTTGCTCGTGTACTCATATGCAGCATCTGGATTCTTTGAGATTTCCTTTACTGGAACCGCAACCCCCGGAGAGTAAGCAAGAGACAGGTCTCTTTTAGTTGTTAAAGATTTTGAAGAAACTATCTCAATTTTGCCAGACTTTCCTTTATTATGAAAGTCCAATGCCTCTTTATCAGTGTAATGATCAATTTTTGATTTTTTTGTCATTAAATTTTAATTATGTAATATAAATGATATTAAATCACTAATAATTTTGGCTTTATTATGAATTTGTTGTCTTCAACATCAGTTTTCGGTTTTTATACTTTGTTAAGTAGGGTTTTAGGGTACATACGGGACATCTTAATAGCTATTTTTCTAGGAACCGGCGTTTTGGCAGATGCCTTTTTTGTGGCATTTAGATTGCCAAACACATTCCGTAGATTATTTGCAGAGGGAACATTCAATGCAGCTTTTATACCGAGTTACTCTCAAGAAAAACTTATGGGAGAAAATGTTGGAAAGAAGTTTGCTGACGAAGTATTTAGTTTTCTTTTATTTATTTTAATTTTTCTAATATTAATTGTTGAGATATTTACACCTTTTTTAGTTTATCTTATAGCTCCTGGTTTTTACGATGATCCTGAAAAATTTGATTTAGCCACTGAATTTACAAGAATTACATTTCCATTTTTACTTTTTGTAAGTTTGTCTTCATTGCTTTCTGGAATATTAAATACTAATAATAAATTTGCTGCCGCTGCCGCTGCACCAATAGTTTTAAATGTTGTATTAATTTTATCTATGTTATTATCTTTTTATTTTAATCAAAATTTTGCAAAAAATCTTTCAATCGGCGTTACCCTAGCAGGAATATTGCAATTAATAATTCTAATTATCTTTACTAAAAAATTTTATTTTCCGTCTATTAAATTTTTCTTTAAAATTAGCGAGAGTTTAAAAATTTTTTTTAAAAAACTCTTACCTAGTATTTTTTCCTCAGGTATCACTCAAATTAATATACTTATTGGAACTATAATTGCTTCTTTTCAATCAGGAGCAGTCTCATACCTTTATTATGCAGATAGAGTTTATCAAATTAATCTTGCTATAGCCGGAATCGCAGTAGGAACTGTAGTATTGCCGAGCCTTTCGAAAAGTATAAAATTGAATGATCAAATTTCTGTAAATAATATACAAAATAAATCAATAGAATTGTCTTTATTACTTTCTTTACCCGCAACATTTGCTTTGTTAATTGCATCTAATGAAATAATTAGCTGTTTATTTGGTTACGGCTCATTTGACTCAGTGGATGTCATATACACATCGTTAGCATTAAAATATTTTGCTTTGGGGGTTCCAGCTTTTGCCTTAGTTAAGGTTCTATCAAATTTTTATTTTGCAAGGGATAATACAAAATTACCATTTTATATATCTCTGGTAAGTATGATTGCTAATATTGTAATTAGTGTCTCATTATTCCAACCAATTGGATTTATAATAATACCCATAGCAACCTCAATATCTACTTGGCTTGCTGTGTTAATTTATTTCTACTTATTAAATCAAAAAAAATTAATTAATTTTGAAAATAAAGTATTATTTAATTTTCTTAAAATTTTTTGCGCTGTAATGCTAATGTGTTTTTTCCTTTATTTTAGTTTAGATTATTTTGAGGATAAGTTTAAATATACTTATGATTTTAAATTAATTTATTTACTAATTGTGGTAGGTTTAACCGCTGGAGTATACCTATTTACAGCAAACCTTTTAGGGGTATTAAATTTTAAGAGTTATAAAATAAAATGAGTAAAAAGCATACAGAGTTAGTATTCTCGGGAGTTCAACCTACTGGCAGTTTGCATTTAGGAAATTATCTAGGGGCAATGAGAAATTTTGTTGAATTACAAAAAAAAATGTCATGCGTTTACTGCGTTGTGGATTTGCATGCGATAACAGTTTTTAAAAACCCTGAAGAATTAAGAGAAAATATTCTTGAGACAACCGCTGGGTTTTTAGCCTGCGGTTTGGATTTTAATAAAAGTATAATATTTAATCAATCTTCTATAAGTGGCCACAGTGAATTAGCATGGATATTAAATTGTGTTTCAAGAGTTGGTTGGATGAATCGTATGACTCAATTTAAAGAAAAAGCTGGATCAAATAAGGAAAATGCTAGTGTAGGACTTTATGTTTACCCTAATTTGATGGCCGCAGATATATTGTTATATAAAGCCACACATGTTCCGGTGGGGGATGATCAAAAACAACATCTAGAACTTGCAAGGGATATCGCTCAGAAATTTAATAATGACTTTAAGAAAGATAATTTTTTTCCCCTTCCAGAACCATTAATACAAAAAAAACTTTCAAGAGTTATGAGTTTAAGAGATGGAAAAAAAAAAATGAGCAAATCTGAGGAGTCGGAATATTCTAGAATTGATTTAAAAGATAGTGAAGATGAAATAAAAAAAAAAGATAAAAAAAGCAAAAACGGATTCATTGCCAATTCCAGAAAAAGTTTCAGATTTAAAAGATAGACCTGAGGCGCTGAATCTTTTAAATATTTTTTCTTTTTTGAAAAATTCTTCTTTAGAAGATACATTAAATTTAATGCAGGGTAAGGATTTTTCTAAATTTAAGAATGAATTATCAGATATTGTAATATCAGTCGTTTGTCCAATTGGTAAAAAAATAAATAGTTTAAAAAAAGATAAACCTTATCTTATGAAAGTTTTAAAAGAAGGAACCTCCAAAGCATCCTCAATTGCTGAAAAAAATCTAAAAGAAATTAAGGAAATCGTAGGTTTTGTGTGACAATATATTAATGTTTATTTTTCTCCATGTGTTAAAATTGGAATATGATTCAAATTGAAAATACGCCCAATCCTAATGCCATAAAATTTCTATCTGATAATATAATTTCAGAGGTTGGTACTAGAGAATTCCAAAAAGAAAGAGTTTCAGAAATAAAAAATGCTTTTGTAAAAAATTTACTTAACATTGAAGGAATTGAATTGATTTTACTTTCAGATAATTTTTTAAGTGTCAAAAAGCAGGAAAAAGCGAATTGGGATAGCATTAAACCATCTGTAATTTCCCATTTAAATGATTACTTTAATAACAATAAAAAACCAGTACTTACAAAAGATAAGGAACATGATGTAAAAATTGAGAGTAAAGAAAATAGCAATGAAATTATAAATCAAATTAATGAGGTTCTTGAGACCAAAGTAAGACCAGCAGTTGCCAAAGATGGTGGTGATATAAAATTTGTATCTTTTGAAAAAGGAGTGGTAAAAGTCGAGTTAAGAGGTAGCTGTTCTGGTTGCCCCAGCTCTATCATGACACTTAAAAAAGGAGTACAGAATTTATTAAAGCACTATGTAAAAGGTGTAAATTCGGTTGAGTCAATTTAAAATAAGATGAAAAAAAATATACCTTATAGAGATCAATTAATTGAACTATCTAAACTTTATAAAATTCAGGAAATAAAATCTTATATTCATTCTAAAAAAAAACTTACCACTTCACAAATAGAACTTATTTTACTCAAGAATAAGGTTAGATTACCCGAACATAGTTATAATAAGAAAAAGATTGCTGAAATAAAATTTAAAGAGCAGGTCATAACCAATCTTCTAGTGACATCTTGTTTAATAGTTTTTATTATTAGCTTAGTTAGTGTTAGGCCCTATATCAAAACTGTAACAAGCCAAATCAAATTTACATATGTAGCTAAAGAGTACAAATCTAATAAGAAATTATTAGCCGGAAAACAATCTCAGGAAAAATTTAATAGAAAAAATTTGCAAAAAGATAATAAAATTAGCTTAGACACTAGAATAACTTTAAATTTATTTGAAAATTTAAAATATGATTTAAATAATATTAGATTGGGTGAAAGTGTAAAACCAGTTTACTTATCCAAACTCCCTCCAGATTTAAAAAATATAAAAAGTACGTCTAAGAGAAAAGATACATTTATTAAAATTATGCTGCCATTAATTATAGACGAAAATAATAAGATTTTAGAGAATAGAAAAAAACTTTTTAAAATTTTAGCAAAGCCTCTAAATTCAATGGGAGAAAAACGATGGCTTAAAAGGCGATTTGAGGATTATCAAATAAAAAATGAAGATGTTGCTGAATTAAAGTTGAGGATGGATATAATACCTGTTTCTTTAGCAATAGCACAAGCAGCTAAAGAGAGTGGATGGGGAACTTCAAGATTTGCTTTAAAGGGAAATGCCATGTTTGGTCAGTGGACATATGGAAAGGATGGTTTAAAACCAAAAGATAGCCAAGGAAAAGATCATAAGGTATTAGTCTTTCCAATGTTACGTTCCTCAATTGTTGCTTATCAAAAAAATTTAAATACCCATAAAGCTTATGGAGAGTTTAGAGAAAATAGAGGAAACCTAAGAGAGAAAGGTAAAAAAATATCAGGAAAAGATCTGGTTATATATTTAGAAAGCTATGCTGCCACTGGAAAAGAATATGTTAAAATACTCTCAAGTATAATATCTCAAAACGAATTGACAGATTTTGATAATTCTGTTTTGATGAATACTAGAAAAGACTCGTCTCTCTCTCTATAAATATTACAAGTCAGATATAACAAATTGTATACCAAGCCATCTCCATTCACCGGTATTTTCTCTGAGTGAGCAATTAATTCTTCCTCTCTCAGTAGTAAACTTTCCTGCTAAAATAATTTCTAATTCATTTGAGCTACCAATTTTAATTTTTGATTTTCTCCATTCATTTAACTCATTAGAATAACAGTTTATATTTTTTATGTTGGGGCTGTTTGGAAAAAAAGTAATTTTTACTTTGGGTGGATTATTTTCTTTATTCAAATATTTTTCATTAGGGGTTATTTTTTTATAAGGAAATGGAATAGTGTTTAAAATTCTCTTGAATCTTTTTATTTCCCCATATTTTTCATTAATTGGAAATCGTGGCAGTTCAAATTTATCTTTTGTAAGATCCATAACTCCAGAATGTTGACCAAATCCATAGTTAAATCCTAAGTCTTTTACTATTTTTTTATAAGAATTTTTATATTCACCAAAGGGGTATGCAAAAAATTTTGTTTTGTTGCCTAATTTTTCTTCTAAAAGTTTAATAGAAATTTCAATATCTTTCCTAATTTCATCATCACTTTTATCTACAAGGTAGCCATGAGAATGGCTATGGTTTCCTATATGCACTAATTCAGACTCAGAAATTTCTTTTAATTCCTCCCAGTCCATATAACCTGGGGAGCCAACACTTTCTGTGTTTATAAATATTATAAAAGGGATTTTTTCTTTTTTTAGAATAGGCCAAGCATTTTTATAAAATGAAGAAAAACCATCATCAATAGTTAATAAAATTTTTTTATTTTCACTCTTAGAATCAATAAATTCTATAAACTCTTTGTGTGAAATGAATTTGTAATTTAAATCCTTTATAATTTGTAGATGTGACTTAAAATCAGTAGTTTTTATATTTGTTGACGGGTATTTGTTTTCCTCAAATCGATGGTACATTATTGATATGATTCCGCTATCTTTAGAGCTTTTTTCTGTAGAATAGGAATTGTCATGAATTATAAAAAAAACTATAAATAAAGTTATGATAAAGGATTTTTTAATTATTAATTTCACAGGTAAAAATAATTGTATTGCTTTAAGTATAAATAATAATTTTTTTACAAAAAAATTTCAAACAAATATAAAAAATAATAGCTCACTTGTGAACAATATATTTGAATTTATCAAAAAAAAGAATGTTAATATTAACAAAAATTTTTCGGTTATCGTGAATATCGGCCCTGGTAGCTTTTCGGGTATAAGAATTTCATTGGCTATTGGAAAAGGCATAAAAATATCAAAAGGCGCTAAGCTTTATGGTTATAAAGACTCTAGTTTAAAGGAGTTTAACCGTAAAAATATTGAATTATTAATTAAGAAAAATTTAATAGAAAACAGTTTGATTAAACCAGTATATTTAAGTTAAATTCAGATATTATTATATGAGCAAAATAGAAGAAAAGTGTAAACAAAAGGGAGTAAGGTTGACAGACCAAAGAAGAGTCATAGCAAAGGTTATGTCAGATTCTAAAGAGAGATACGGTTCGAAGGATCACCCTGATGTTGATGAGCTTCATAAAAGAGTTAGTTTAATTGATGACAAGATAAGTATTGCAACAGTCTACAGAACAGTTAAGCTTTTTGAAGAAGCAGGAATAATTGAAAGACATGATTTTAAAGAGGGCAAGTCAAGATACGAACCTTTAACCGAGGAACATCACGATCATTTAATTGATATTAATAGCGGGGAAATAGTTGAATTTGTTGATAAAGATATAGAAGAATTACAAAAAAAAGTTGCCCAAAGGCTGGGGTACAAATTGGTTGACCACAAACTAGAATTATACGGTTCAAAAAATAAAAAAAATTAATAAATTGGAAAAAAATTTCTTTATTAAAACTTTTGGTTGTCAAATGAATGAATACGACAGTAATCGTATTTCTGATCTAATTAAAAAAGCTGGTTATAAAAAAACAAACAATCTAGAAAACACCAACTGTTATATTTTAAATACATGTCATATAAGAGAAAAAGCAACTGAGAAAGTTTACCATGACATTGGAAGATTGAAAAAAAAGTACAAAAACAAAAAAAAACCAATAGTTTTGGTAACCGGATGTGTTGCGCAAGCAGAAAATGATGAAATGCTTAAAAGAGAAAAATATATTGATGCAGTGATTGGACCACAATCTTATCAAAATATTCCAAAAATTTTATTAGATATAAATAATAAAAAAACAGTATTAAATTTTACAGATTTTGATGTAATAGAAAAGTTTGATAAATTAAATACTTTGGAAAATAGTAACTCTAAAACTTCATCATTTATTACAATTCAAGAAGGCTGTGATAAATTTTGTAATTTTTGCGTAGTTCCCTACACAAGAGGATCCGAATATTCAAGATCATTAGAAGAAATTATTAACGAAGCAAAGGCTTTAATTTTAAATGGAGCCAAAGAGATCGTATTACTTGGACAGAATGTTAATGCTTATAATTATAAAACTAAAAATAAAAATTTTAGATTATCTCATTTGATAAGAGAGCTTGATAAAATAAAAGATTTAAAAAGAATAAGGTATACAACTTCACACCCCAATGACATGACTGAAGATTTAATAAATTGTTATAAAGATGTAAAAAAACTTATGCCGTTTCTCCATTTACCAGCCCAAAGTGGTTCAAATGCAATTCTAAAAAAAATGAATCGTAAATATACGAGGGAAAAATATTTATCTATAATAAAAAAAATGAGAGAAATCATGCCGATCATGGAATTTTCAAGTGATTTTATAGTGGGCTACCCTGGTGAAACCGAGAAAGATTTTGAGGATACTCTTGATTTAATCTCCAAAGTAAATTTTGTAAATTCATATTCATTTATTTATAATAAAAGACCAGGTACACCCGCATCAAATTTGGAGTCCGTAGATCAAAAATTGCAAAAAAAAAAGATTGATAATTCTTCAAAGTTTGCTTGAAAAAATTCAAAGAAAAAAAAATAACAAAAATATAAGCAGATCTAAAAAAGTTTTGGTTGAAAATATAATGAAAAATGAGAACAAATTTTTTGGAAGAACTTTTGAATTAACACCTGTGGTTTTTGATGCTAAAAAAGAGGACATTGGAAAAATTATAGACGTAGAAATAACAGGCTGTAACCAAAATTCTTTATTTGGTTTTAAAAAAGATTTGAAAAAAGAGGTAGCTGCATAATGCAAGAAGCAGCAGATTTTAAAAAACAAATCTTAATAAAGAAAATTGATACCAATACATTAAATATAAGAATTTTTGACAATAAGATGCTTATGGCGATTGTTGGTGAGTTTAATACTAATTTGGCTGAAATAGAAAATTTAACAAATACAAGAATTTTTTTTAGAGGAAATTCGATAACTATTAAAGGAGATCAAAATTCAATTTCAGAAGCCTCAGAATCTCTTAAGTATTTAGCTAATAAATTTCAAATTACCAATTCAATTGAAAATAGTGATATAATTTATTCAATTAATAATAAAATGTCGACTGTAGAGGAAAAAAATAAAAGCAATGTAAGACCTTTGGGGCAGATAATCAAAACCCCTAAAAAGTCGGTTGTGCCAAGATCAAAAAAACAATCAGAGTATTTAGAAGCATTATTAAAGGAAAAAATAGTTATATCTTTTGGACCAGCAGGAACAGGGAAAAGTTATTTAGCCGTATCGGTTGCGGTGAAAATGTTAATGGAAAAAAAAGTAGAAAGAGTAATTTTGTCAAGACCAGCCGTGGAAGCAGGAGAGAGACTTGGATTTCTCCCAGGCGACATGAAAGATAAAGTTGATCCATATTTAAGGCCTCTTTACGATGCATTATATGATTTATTTGGATTTGAAAAAATTCAAAAAAAAATAGAATCAGGTGAAATAGAAATAGCCCCACTAGCATTCATGAGAGGGAGAACGCTTAAAAATTCTTTTGCGATATTAGATGAAGCACAGAATGCATCGTTAACTCAGATCAAGATGTTTCTTACAAGAATAGGTGAAAATTCTCAGATTGTAGTTAACGGAGATCCATCGCAAATAGATTTGATTAACAAGAATGACTCGGGTTTATTAAAATCTAAAAAAATATTGCAAAACGTAAAAGAAGTTAAGTTTGTTGAATTCGATCACAATGACGTAGCAAGGCACCCGCTGGTGGCGAAAATAGTTAAAGCGTACCAAAAAAAGATAGATGATAAAAATTGATGTACGAATTCAAGAAAAAAAATGGGAAAAATATCTTGTTGATCCTCAAAAATACCTCAAAAGCAAGACTAACAGAATAAAAAAAACCATACCTTTCCTAAATAAGAAAAAAATTACTTTCTCTCTTTTATTGGCAGGTAATAAAGATATAAAAAATTTAAATAACAAATTTAGAAATAAAAATAAAACAACAGATGTGCTATCTTTTCCATTTTATCAGGAAGGAGAATTAAAAAAAGAAATAAAAAAAAATACAGAAATTTACTTAGGAGATGTAATTTTGAATTATTATAAAATTAATCAAATAAAAAAAAAAGATTTTATATTGAAATTTAATAAACTATGGATACATGGGTTTTTACATCTAATTGGATATAAACACAAAAAAAATAAAGACTTTTATAGAATGAAAAAATTAGAAATTAAAATATTGAATAAAATTCAAAACTCAAAATGATTAATTTTTTTAATAAAAGAATTTTTATTTTATTTTTTTTTCCTATTCTTCTAGGCGGTTTATCTGTTTTAAGTTTTCAACCATTTAATTTTTTTTTAATTAATTTTTTTACTTTGCCAAGCCTTTTTTGGCTCATATTTTATGTAAAAAAAAAATCAAAAAGTGTTTATGTAAAAAAGCCTTTTATAAAAAATTTATTTTATTTAGGCACGTCCTATGGTTTTGGTTTTTTTTTCTTTGGACTTTATTGGATCATTTACTCTATGACTTTTGATGATTCATTTAAAATTTTTATTCCATTTGGTTTATTTTTGATTCCACTTTTCTTATCCTTATTTTTTTCTTTACCCATTATTTGCACTGGATATTTTATAAATGAAAAAATATCATCTATTTTTTTAATTAGCTTGCTCTTTGCTCTCGGGGACTTTGCAAGAAATATTATACTTACAGGATTTCCCTGGAACCTTTGGGCATATAGCCTTTCATCTATGATTGAAAACCTACAATTAATTAATAATATTGGTTTTTTTTCATTTAATTTAATTGTTATAACACTCTTCTTTTTTCCTACTATATTTTTTTTAAAAAAAACAAATAAATATTTTGCTTTATTTGCTTTTTTAACAATACTTTTTTCAAATTATTTTTATGGTTCTTATAAAATAAATACTCAAAATAACTTTCCCGATAATACAGAAAAAGTTAATTTTAAAATCGTCACGGCTGGCCTGAAATTATCCGAGTTTAAAGATCCCGTAAGTATAACTGCTCGTTTAATTAAACTTAGTGAGCCTGAGATAGAGAAAAAAACTATTTTTGTTTGGCCTGAAGGAACTTTTATGGCAGAAAATTTTTTGAGGATAAAAAATAATAATGTTATAAAATCATTATTTAAAAAAAGTTTCTCAAAAAATCATTTAGTAATACTAGGTTCAAGCACAGTAAAAGAAAAAAAAGAGCACTTTAATAGCATGATATTGGTAGATAATAATTTAAATATTATTTCACAGTATGACAAAAAGAAATTAGTTCCATTCGGAGAATTTTTGCCATTAGAAAATTTTCTTAACAAGCTTGGTATGAAAAAAATTACACCAGGATATTCTTCTTTTTCTACAGGGAGAAACGAAGCAAAATTAGAAATTGACCTTTTCAAGAACAAAATAAAATTATTTCCTTTGATATGTTATGAAATTATTTTTCCAGGTTTGGTAGAAGACAAAATTGAAAAATTTGACTTTATAATAAATATCTCAGAAGATGCATGGTTTGGTGAAAGTATCGGACCACATCAGCATTATGCAAAAGCAATCTTCAGATCTATTGAGTCTAGAAAATTTTTAATCAGATCTGCAAATAAAGGCAAAAGTGTTTTTATAGATCCTAATGGAAAAGTCATCAAAGCTTTGGAACCCAATGAGTCTGGTAACATCGAGCTACAATTGCCGCTTCTTGAGGTTACAAAAACCCAATACAAAAAAAGTTTGATATTTTCCTTACTTTTAATTACATATGTGTTCATATTTTTTATTTTGCGTAAATTTAAAATCTAATGAATTTAAATAATTATTTTTTTACTAGCGAGTCAGTTTCTGAAGGTCATCCAGATAAAGTTTGTGATCGAATTTCAGACATGGTTGTTGATACCTATATATCTAAAGATCCTAACTCAAGAGTTGCTTGTGAAACTCTTACAACAACAAATAAAGTTGTTTTAGCAGGTGAAACCAGGGGTCCCGAAATTAAAAAAGATGAATTAATAGAAAAAGTTCGCGGTTGTATCAAAGATATAGGTTATGAACAAAAAGGTTTTCATTGGAAAAACTGCGATGTTGATATTCATCTTCATTCACAATCTTCAGATATAGCTATGGGTGTGGATTCAAAAGGAAACAAAGACGAAGGTGCTGGAGACCAAGGTATAATGTTTGGATATGCTTGTGATGAAACTGAAGTATTGATGCCTGCTCCAATTTATTATTCCCATAAAATTTTAGAATTAATGGCTTTAGATAGAAAAAAAGGTATTGCAGATAAATTAGAACCAGATTCAAAAAGTCAAGTTACAATGATGTATGAAAATGGCAGGCCAACAAAAGTTACATCAGTAGTAATCTCTACCCAACATTCTGCGGAGGTTAACCAATCCCAAGTTAAAGAAATTGTAAGGCCATATCTGGAAAAAGCTGTACCAAAATCTTTACTTTCTGAACTTAAAGACAATGAATTTTATGTAAACCCAACTGGTCAATTTATTATTGGAGGTCCTGATGGTGACACAGGTCTCACGGGCAGAAAAATTATTGTTGATACATATGGAGGTGCCGCCCCACATGGTGGAGGAGCTTTTTCAGGAAAAGACCCAAGTAAAGTTGATAGATCAGCTGCATACGCTGCTAGATATGTTGCAAAAAATGTAGTTGCATCTAAAATTTCGAATAAATGTTTGATTCAGTTGTCATATGCCATAGGAGTTTCTAAGCCACTTTCGATTTATGTAAACCTTTTTGATAGTGACGAAAAAAAAGCAAAACATGTAGAGAATTTAATTAAAAATAATTTTGACTTAAGTCCTAGAGGAATAAAAGAAATGCTTTCACTTAATAAACCTATATACGAGCGTACTGCAGCGTATGGCCATTTTGGTAGAAAACCGGATTCCAAAGGTAGTTTTTCATGGGAAAAAACTGATAAAACTGAAATTTTTACAAAGTAATTCTTGAAAATAATAAAAATTTAAATTACAAAGAGTGTAAGTTACCTGAAATTGCAAAATGGGCTTTTGCCCATTTTTTTTTAGGCGAAAGGAAAATAATGTTGAATAGAGGTTTAGATAAACAAGAATTATTAAGAGTTGTAGACTCTGTAGCTAATGAAAAATCTATAGATAAAGAGCTTATTTTAAGCTCTATGGAGACAGCTATACAAAAAGCCGCATATAGTAAGTTTGGCTCTGAAAATGAAATAGAGGCACAAATTGATAGGAAAAGTGGAAGTATTAAAATTCAAAAGGTTTTGGTAATTGTTGAAAAAGTAGAAGACCCTGCAAAAGAAATTTTATTAAAAGACGCTAATTTCACCCAAAAAAAAGGTGAGACTTTAAAAATTGGTGATAAAATATATGAGGAGTTACCTCAAGTTGATTTTGGAAGAATAGCCGCTCAAAGTGCTAAACAGGTTATCTCTCAAAGAGTTAGAGAGGCTGAAAAAAGTAGGCAGTATGAAGACTTTAAAGATAAACAAGGGCAAATTTTAAGTGGTGTTATAAAAAGATTAGAATATAGCAACGTTATTGTTGACCTAGGTAGAGCCGAAGGAATAATTCGAAAAGAAGAACTAATTCAAAGAGAAATATTAAAGAATGGAGATAGAGTTAAGGCCTATTGCTACGAGGTTAAACAAGATGCAAAAGCACATCAAATATTTTTATCAAGAGCACATCCTCAATTTTTAGCTAGATTATTTTTTCAGGAGGTTCCAGAAATTTATGAAGGAATAATCGAAATAAAATCAGTTTCTAGGGACCCAGGCAGTAGGGCAAAAATTTTAGTTTCTTCAAAGGACTCATCTTTAGATCCAGTTGGAGCATGTGTAGGAATGAGAGGAAGCAGGGTACAAACTGTAGTTAATGAATTACAAGGAGAAAAAATTGATATAATTAAATGGACAGAAGATTTGCCTACTTTAGTAGCTGAGTCTTTGTCTCCGGCTGAAATACAGAAAGTCTTAATAGACGAACAAAATAAAAGGATTGAAGTTATTTTATCAGAAGAAAATTTGAGTAAGGCAATAGGTAGAAGAGGACAGAATGTAAGACTTGCATCTAAATTAATAGGATATGAGATTGATATTTTAACTGACAAAGAAGACTCTGAAAGAAGACAAATTGAATTTAAAGAAAAGACAGAAAACTTTGTTAAAAATTTGGAGGTTGATGAAACTTTAGGCCAACTTCTAGTATCAGAAAATTTTCAAAATATCGAAGAAATTGCCCAATCTAAACCGGAAGATATTTATAAAATTGAAGGGATAGAAGAAGATACTGCTAAAGAGCTAATATCAAGGGCGAGTGAGTCTTTAGAAAAAGAAAAAATTGAAATATCAAAAAAATTGAAAGATCTAGGAGTAGAGGATGCATTATTAAACCTTGAGGGTATGACGCAAGGTATGCTTGTAGTTTTAGGAGAAAAGAATATTAAAAAACTCAAAGACTTTGCTGAGCTTTCATCAGATGAATTAATCGGTGGCTTTGATGAAATTAAAGGTAAGCGAATTAAAATCAACGGATACCTAGAGGATTTTGCTCTATCCAGGGAAGAAGCTGATAATTTAATTATGGGCTCTAGAAAGATAGTTTTTGGTGATTAATTATAATGGAAAAAAATAAGAAAAAAACATTAACTATATCGGGTGGTATCGGAAAAAAAATATCTTCACCGAAACCTGGATTAAAACAAGAGAAAAAAGTCTTTAATGTTTACAAAAAAAAGCCACAAGGTAATTTTTTTAAAAAGCCTGGCCAAGGCTTTACAAAAACAGCTGATAAGCCAGGTAGAAAGAATTTTTCAAGAAAATTTGCCGAACAACAAGCAACAAAAAGATTTATTCGTTCTGATTCAAGAGACTCTGTAAAATCTAAAAATAAGGGAGGCGAAAAAAGCAAAAATATAGACATAAAAAGAGAGTCAAAGTTAACAATTTCTAGAGCCATGAATGTAGAAGAGTTTGAAATTAAACAAAGAAGTCTGGCTTCTGTGAAAAGAGCTAGACAAAAGGAAAAAAAATCAAAAAAAGATGAAATTAAGAAGGAATTCAAAAAAGTAATTAGAGACGTAAATATTCCAAACAAAATAACTATACAAGAGCTTTCTAACAGAATGGCAGAGCAATCAAGTGGAATAATCAAATTTCTTTTAAACATGGGAGTGCAAGCTACAATTAACCATACTATTGATAAGGATACTGCTGAATATATAGTTAAAGAATTTGGTCACAATCCGGTTCTAGAAAAAATACCAGTTGTAAATCCTGAGAAAGAACAAAAACTGGATCAAAAAGATCTTAAACCAAGACCACCAATAGTTACAATTATGGGACACGTTGATCATGGCAAAACTTCTTTATTAGATGCTCTCAGAAGTTCAAATGTAGTATCAGGAGAACATGGTGGTATAACTCAGCATATAGGAGCCTACCAAGTTTCAGATGACAAAGGTAAGATAATCACATTTATTGACACACCAGGTCATGCTGCATTCACAGAGATGCGAGCTAGAGGATCAAAAATAACAGACATTGTTGTTTTAGTAGTAGCAGCAGATGACGGGGTAAAACCCCAAACTGTTGAGGCCATTCAGCATTCAAAGGCAGCAAAAGTACCAATAATTGTTGCAATTAACAAATGTGATTTAACAAGCTCAAATATTGAGAGAATCAAAAATGATCTTATGCGCTACGAATTAGTAGCAGAAAGTTTAAGTGGAGATACTTTATTCGTCGAAGTTTCTGCTAAAACAAAAAAAAATTTAGACAAATTAAAAGAGAATATAATTCTTCAAGCCGAGTTATTGGACCTAAAGGCCTCTATGAGTGGAAATGCAAAAGGAGTAGTTCTAGAAGCTAAAATCGATAAAGGCAAAGGACCTGTTGCAACAATTTTAGTTACAAATGGGAATCTAAAAAAAGGTGATTATTTTGTTTGTGGAAATACTTATGGAAAAGTTCGGGCAATGATAGACTATAACGGTCATACAATTGATGTTACTCTTCCATCTTCTCCTGTGGAGATTCTTGGTTTAAATGAAAAAGTACAAGCTGGAGATGAACTTGTGGTTGTTGAAAACGAAGATGAAGCTAAAAAAATTAGTGATTTTAAAAAAACTGGTAGCAATGAGAATAAAGCATCCATTTCTCCAAGCAAGGCAAATATTTTTGATAAAGAAAATACAAAAAAAGAGCTTAATATTATATTAAAATCAGATGTTCAGGGTTCTAGCGAAGCATTAAAAACAGCCATAGATAAAATAGAACATCCTGAGGTGAAGCCAAAAATAATTTTGTCTGATATTGGTATGATTAATGAAACAGATGTTTCTTTAGCCAAGGCTTCAAATGCAATTATTATTGGTTACAATATAAAACCAAATCGAGAGGCAAAAAAATCAGCTGAAGCCCACAAAGTAAGAATAGAATTTTATAATATAATTTATAAAGCAATTGAATTTGTAGAAAATAATCTCTCTGGTTTATTAGAGCCAGAAAGAAAAGAAAAAGTAGAAGGTATGGCAGAAATATTAAAAATATTTAAATTATCAAAATCTGGAAAAGTAGCTGGATCTAAAGTAACCGAGGGTGAAATTAAAAATAATTCAAAAGCTAGAATACTTCGAGACGGAAAAGTTGTTCACGAAGGAAGTATAAGTAGTATTTTTAGGGAAAAGAACGCCGTCAAAGAGGTCAAAAATGGACTTGAATGTGGAATCGCATTTAAAAATTTTGCAGATTTTAAGGAAAAAGATATAATCGAGTCATATTCGGTTGATGTAATCAGAAGGGAAATACATGATTAAAAATTCCTCTAATTTCGGGCCTAATCACAGAAAGTTAAGAGTAGGAGAGCTTATAAAACAAAATTTAGGGCAAATTTTTTTAAGGAATGAAGCAAAAATACCTTCATTGGATACAAATTTAATAACAATAACAGAAGTTAAAATGAGTTCCGACTTAAAATCTGCAAGGGCTTACATAATTCCTTTAGGTGGTAAAGAGATAGAAAAGACAGTTAACACCTTGACCGAATTTTCTTATCTTGTTAGAAAGGCACTATCAAAGAAACTAGATATTAAATTTCTTCCTAAGTTGCATTTTGTTGGAGATAAATCCTTTGATTACGCAGAAAGAATTGAAAAATTAATTAGAGAAAATAATAAACAATGAAGTCAAAAAAAGAAGTTATTAAATCATTGGCAGTTCACAAAAAAGACGTTGGATCAACAGCTGTGCAGATTGGTTTATTAAGTGAAAAAATAAATAAACTTTCAGAACATTTTAAAAGGTTTAAAAAAGATAAACACTCTTTTCGTGGACTTACAAAATCAGTAAACCAAAGAAAGAGACTACTGTCTTATTTGAACAAAAATGATCCAAAAATGTATGGCGATATATTAAAAAAATTAAATTTAAGAAAATAAATGTTTAAACAATTTAAAGAAGAAATAGATTTTGGCGGAAAGAAACTTACTTTAGAAACAGGAAAAGTTGCTCGACAAGCAGATGGGGCTATAATTGCCAGCTGGGGAGAAACTGTTGTTATTGCAACAGTTGTTGGAGCAAAAAAGGTAAATCCCGAAACCGACTACTTTCCTCTCCAAGTAAACTATCAAGAAAAATACTATGCTGCAGGAAAAATTCCAGGAGGTTATTTCAAAAGAGAAGCAAGACCAACCGAGGCAGAAACTTTAATATCCAGATTAATTGATAGACCTATAAGACCTTTATTTCCTGAAAATTTTAGAAATGAAGTTCAAGTTTTACCTACAGTTCTTTCATACGACAATGAAAATGAAGCTGATGTATTATCAATCATAGCCTCCTCGGCTGCACTATCGATTTCTGGATTGCCTTTTAAAGGACCTATAGGCGCATCGAGAGTTGGTTTTATAGAAGGAAAATGTCTTTTAAATCCAACAAAAAAAGAATTAGAAAATTCCAAATTAGACTTAGTTGTAGCTGGAACAAAAGATGCTGTTTTAATGGTTGAGTCGGAGGCTTCTGGCTTAACAGAAAAAGAAATGTTAGAAGCTGTAAAATTTGGTCATGAAGGATTTGCTTCAGTAATAAGAGGTATTGAAAAGTTAGCAAAAAAATGTGCCAAAGAAACTTGGAAAATTGAAAAAAAAGATTTAAGCAAAGTTTCTAAAAAAATAGAAAAAGAGCTTACTAAAGATTTAGAAAAAGCATTTTCAGAAAAAGATAAAAAGAAAAGATCAGAATTAATTAATTTGGCCGGTGAAAAATGCAAATCTTTCTTTGAAGAAGATGATGAACTATTAGAACACGAGGTAATGTCACAGCTTAAGAATCTAGAAAAAGAAATTGTAAGAACCAGAATTTTAAAAAGTAAAAAAAGAATAGATGGAAGAGGCTTGTCAGACGTAAGACCAATAAAGTGTGAGGTTGGAATTTTACCCCGCGTACATGGTTCAGCTTTATTTACCAGAGGAGAAACACAGGCTCTAGTAACAACAACTTTAGGAACAACAGATGATGAACAAAGAATTGAGAGTTTAGAGGGATTAAGAAGAGAAAGATTTATGTTGCATTACAACTTTCCACCGTTCTCTGTAGGAGAAACAGGCAGAATTGGAACAGGAAGAAGAGAAGTTGGCCATGGAAAATTAGCTTGGAGAGCTTTAAACTCATCACTCCCTAAAAAAGAAAATTTTCCGTACACATTGAGGATTGTTTCTGAAATTACTGAGTCTAACGGGTCTTCTTCAATGGCGACAGTTTGTGGATCATCTTTAGCATTAATGGATGCAGCTGTGCCGATAGCTGAGCCTGTAGCAGGAATAGCGATGGGATTAATTAAAGAAAAAGATAAATTTTCCATTTTGTCAGATATTTTAGGTGACGAAGATCATTTAGGTGATATGGACTTTAAAGTTGCAGGAACCAAAGATGGCATTACTTCACTGCAAATGGATATAAAAATCACCGGAATAACTTTAGAAATAATGGAACAAGCCCTTGCACAAGCCAAAGAAGGAAGAATCCATATATTAAATGAAATGAATAAAACTCTTAAGTCATCTCGAAAAGAAGTTGGAAAACACACTCCAAAAATGGAAACTATAAAAGTTGATAAAAAGGATATAGCTACTGTTATTGGTAAAGGCGGAGCCACTATAAGAGAAATTGTAGAAAAATCTGGAGCTAAAGTAGATGTTAAGGATACAGGGGAAGTTACAGTCGCGGCTGCAAATGAAGAAACCAGAAAGATAGCAGTTCAAATGATTAACGATCTTGTGGCTAAACCAGAAATGGGAAAAACATATAAAGGTAAGGTTGTTAAAATTATGGAATTTGGTGCGTTTGTAAACTTTCTAGGTAAACAAGATGGTCTGGTTCACATCTCTCAATTGGCCTCCAAAAGAGTTCAAAAGGTTACTGACGTAGTTAAAGAGGGTGACGAAGTTTCTGTTAAAGTAATTGGATTTGATAGAGGAAAAGTAAAACTTTCAATTAAAGAGGCTGTTTAAATTTTATATTCAAAATTCTGAGTTTCTTCATTCACTCTAAGCTCTTTTGCTCCATTTCGTAAATGAAAGTTTCTTGCCATTTCTGTTAATGGAGATAAAGTAATTAATCTATTTAAGTGATTTGATTTCCTAATTTTTTTAAACACTTCCTTGACTATTAATTTTCCCCCACCCTTTTTTTTTGACCATACTGTATAAGCAATAGCTATTTTTCCAATATTCTCATTTCTCCATGAAGCACTTTGTAAATGCGCATCCTTAGTCATTAAGTCAAATTCATTAATATTTTTAGGAACCTCATTTGTGAAACCAAAACACATTATAGCACATATTTCATTTTTATATTTTACCCCAAAAATCTTTCGTCCATAACTTGTTCTGAATTTAATATCGAGCTCTGGTCTTATAGGGTCTTCGCTTGTATCACAGGTATCTAATTCTACTAATTTAGCACCCTTGACCCAATCAAAAAAATTGTTAAATTTTTCTTTTACTACTTTATTAAAATTTTTCATTTAGTTTTCATGTAATAATTAACTTATAAATTTTAAACTTTACAGATTTTTATAAAATTGCGATGTGTGACAATTAGCCATGCAAATTTTGCAGACTAAGATATATTTTTTGGATCAGGCATACCTATTTTGTTGTAACCTGCGTCTACATAATGAATTTCCCCAGTAACGCCGCCCGCAAGATCACTTAACAAGTATAAGGCAGATTTGCCCACGTCATCTATATCGACATTTCTTTTTAACATTGAATGATCCGAACTCCATTTGTAAAGAAATTTTGCATCACCTATTGCTGAAGCGGCCAAAGTTTTAATTGGTCCTGCACTTATAGCATTTACTCTAATTCCTTTGGAACCGAGATCTCTAGCTATATACTTTACACTAGACTCAAGAGCTGCCTTGCATACTCCCATAACATTATAGTTAGGAACTACCTTTGTAGACTCATAAGTTAGAGTTAACATGCTAGAACCTTTATTCATTATTTTTGAAGCTTCTTTGGCAATCTCAGTAAATGAAAAACATGAAACCAACATGCTCTTTGCAAAGTTTTCTCTTGATGTATTTACGTATTCTCCAGATAATTCTGCTCTATCAGAGAAAGCAATTGCATGGACTACAAAATCAAGCTGACCCCATTTACTTTTTATTTCCTCAAATGTTTTTACAATATCTTCTTTATTTTCTACGTTACAGTTTAATAGAAATTTAGAATTTACAGACTCAGCTAAGGGAGTAACTCTTTTTTTAAGAGCATCACCCAAGTAAGTAAAAGCTAATTCAGCACCATTTTCTGATAACCTCTTTGCTATACCCCAAGCTATGGATCTGTCGTTAGCGACCCCCATTATCAAACCCTTTTTTCCTTTTACCAAATTCATAATTATATTTTTTCAAAAACCAAAGTTGCGTTAGTTCCACCAAAACCAAAGCTATTTGACATTACAGAATTTAAAGTAACACCCTTTTCCACTTTAGTGACTATCGGAAATTTTTTTGCTTCCTCATCCATTTCATTAACATTTGCAGAAGCAGCAATAAAATTATTTTCCATCATAATTAAAGAGTAAATAGCCTCATGAACAGAAGCAGCTCCTAGTGGATGGCCTGAAAGTGATTTTGTAGAACTAATTTTTGGGATTTTATCTTTGAAAGCTCCTTTAATAGCATTTAATTCTGTTATATCTCCAACAGGAGTTGAAGTTCCATGTGTATTAATATAGTCAATTTTATTTCGAGACGTTGATAATGCCAAATTCATACATCTCGTAGCTCCTTCTCCCGAAGGTGCAACCATATCAAAACCATCTGAAGTTGCCCCATAACCTGTCAGTTCGGCATAAATTTTTGCACCCCTTGATTTTGCATATTCCATTTCTTCTAAAACCAACACTCCTGCCCCACCAGCTATTACAAACCCATCTCTTGTTTTATCGTAGGGTCTGGAAGCTTTTTTTGGATTATCATTATATTTTGAGGAAAGTGCGGTCATAGCATCAAACATTGCTGTCATAGCAAAATGTATTTCGTCACTACCGCCAGCAAAAATAATTTTTTGCTTTCCAAACTGAATAAGCTCCATTGCGTTTCCTATACAGTGTCCACTCGTAGCACATGCAGAACTTATTGTATAATTAACTCCTTTTATTTTAAAAGGAACTGCCAAAGTCGCAGAAGCGGTGCTCGCCATCGTTCTTGGAACAATAAAAGGACCCATTTTTTTTGGATTTTTCTCACGCGTTTTATCAGCTGCTATAATAACATTTTCAATTGATGGTCCTCCTGATCCCATTACCATTCCCGTAGATACGTTACTTACTTCATTGTCTTTTAATCCTGAATCTTTTATAGCTTCTTTCATCGCTATATAGTTATATGCAGATCCACTACCCATAAATCGAAGAGCCTTTCTGTCTACATGGTCTTCCAGTTTTATATTAGGTTTTCCGTGAACATTACTTTTTAAATTATGCTCTTTGTATTCTTCTGCAAATGAAATTCCTGATTTAGTATTCATTAGAGAGTCACAAACTTCTTTTTGATTATTTCCTAGACAAGAAACTATCCCTATTCCCGTAACAACGACTTTCTTCATTATTTATAAACTCCTACTTTAAGATTTTCTGCAGAATAAATTTTTTTCCCATCTGCTTTTAAAATTCCATCAGCAAAACCAACTGTTCCACCCTCTGTTTTTAAAACTTTTTTCATATCAACTTCATAAGATGCTATTTTGACCTTTTTAAGAACTTCTCCTGTAAATCTAACCGAATTTACTCCCAAAGCACGTCCTTTTCCAGGTTCACCCATCCAACCTAAATAAAAACCAACTAACTGCCACATTGCGTCCAGTCCTAAACATCCCGGCATAACAGGATCTTCTTTAAAATGACAATCAAAAAACCACATCTTATCTTTTACATCGAGTTCAGCTTCCACAACACCTTTTTTAAATTTACCCTCACCAGATTTTATTTTTGTAATTCTGTCAAACATTAGCATCGGTGGTAACGGCAGACGTGCATTTCCTTTTCCAAAAAGGTTACCGTTTCCACAGTCAATTAGTTCGTTATAGTTGTAACTGTTTTTTTGTTTCATTTTAAAAGCTAACAATTGCTTGAGTTTTTAGCAATATCATATATAAAA
>MDTG01111079.1_pt1 | contig 22338 bp, 18 predicted proteins | sample 811421 | NCBI WGS metagenome assembly MDTG01 (sample SAMN05326645, study PRJNA326480) | marine metagenome | isolation source: seawater | place: Pacific Ocean: South East | collected 2011
AGAGAAAATGATGAAAAGTATTTATATAAGTTACACCTATTTGAAGACTTAACGAATGAAGTTCAATTTGCCTTCTCAAGGCTTGGACTAATGATACAGTTTCAAAATTATAGTATCGGAAGTTATGCTGATGGCGCACCAAGAGTTATTATTCCTAATTCAAATAATTTTATTTACAATAACAACTTTAGGCTCTCGTGGATAATCAAGGATATGAAGTGTTCTCAGAATTTAGATTACCCAACAGTTTATGAACCTCAATTTTCAAGAAGTGAAGTTGCTTGTAATTATTAACTTCAAACAATACAAAAGACACACAAAAGACACACAAATTTTTCAAAACTGTAGAAACTCTCTGATAACTTCTGATATCTTTTTGAATGAGCTTAAGTTCATTGACTCTATAATTTGATACTCTCTAGTACTTCCTAGTATTAATTGGTTCTTTCCTTACAAGGAAGAAGTCACAGGTTCAAATCCTGTAGCGCCCACAAGGGTTTTTTAGTTACTCTCTGCTTAGCTTTCTCATATAAGCTTCCAAACACCTCTCGTCCAATAACGTGAGTTCGCATTCTTCAATAAAGCTGTTTAAATTACCAAATGTATTTTTTTCAAAATAGGGAATTGAGATATCAAGAGTGAAAATTACAATCAATAAGATTTGTATAAAAATTTGTAATCGTTTTTTTTGAAAACTTAGAATCAAAATTAATGAAGTGATTATAAAAACTGCTATCAAGAATTTAACATTTGTGATGAATAGTGAAAACATTGATGTGATTGTAAGGTAATAAATACGACTAAAATTTATCCCGGAAAAAGTTAAATATAATAATACAATTATTACTACTACTGAAAAATGCTGACTATATCTCATCCATTTATTAGAGTTAAAAAACCAAAACCAAATATAGGGAATAAGGATAGAAAAGATTAAAGGAATTGAAAGATTGTTAAATACGTTGTCTACTTTTTCTTTATTATTGAAAAGAATAGCTGTTGTAATTAATGGGATCACTATAAGACGTAACCTATCATAAGTATTCCAGTTAATTATCTCTGTCTGAAAAATATTCTGTTTTAAATTAAAAAACTGTCCTGTGTCTAAACTACTTACACCTGAGCCAGCATGATTAATTATCAAATAATATTGATCGACAAAATAATCATTTAAATTTCCAGAATCATAATAAATTTGAACTAACAAAAGCCACAAAGCTAGAGGCACAAAAAAATAAACAGCTTCATTAATAATATTAATTACCTTTCTCTTTTTAAAAATATATGCACCATAAAAGCCTAAAAAAGGTAACAGGGTTAATAATTTTCCATAAAATATAGATACTGAAAAGAGAAACATTGATAATTTTCTAAGCTTATGAAAAAGAAATACTGAGTTTGTAAAAATAATCATAGAAGCAATTTCACCTAATGAATATAAAGCACCCTGCCACCAAGGAATTGATAATAATACTAACCCATTAAATCCAAGTATTAATTTAGAGTCTAGTTTGTGCTTTTTAAATATAGCTATCGAAAATAATACTTGAAGTAAAATTAGAAAGTAAAAATTTGAAATTCTTCCGAGAATAAAGTTATTTGTAATATTCCAAGAAATAACACTGCCTATTGCAGAAATAGGTCCAGAAGTTAACATGACGCTATAGGAGCCTCCTATAAAATCTCCTGCATTAAAGTCAAAATTCTTAAAAAAGTTTACATTTGAAGTTAAAACCACATATTCGTCAATAAAGGAATCTACTCTTACAGACTTTGTTCTAATATAGTCAAATATAAAAAAATGCTGAACGATTATAAAAGTGCCTAAAAAATAATTTCTTACTTTTCTATTCTTAGTTGCATGCCAAAAAAATTTTGTAAGACCAAGTTTCTTTATATCTTTATAAATATTTATTTTTTTTATGTAATTAGTAAATTTTAATTTTTTACTTACAAAATAAAAAAGAAAAAAAACTGAAATGACAGTAAACAATTGCAAGTAATCAAAAATAGTTATTTTAAAAGGCTCCCAACCTTCTTGAACATAATATGCACATTCTTGAAATGAATTTACAGTTGCACCCCTTCCAAAAAAATCATAAAGATTTAGAGCAGGAAAGGCAGGATCATTTTGGAATACATAACTGTTATCTGTAGGGTTTACAGGTACAAAATTAGTTGAACTGGGGCCACATATTGAAATAATTTCCGTATTTTGCACATAAGCATAGTAACAGTTGTTTTACTAAATTCTAAAAAGGTCTTGGAAGATAAAAACTTTATAGATATACATAATTTTGATTTTATAAATTTTATTTATAAATGCATCTTTCATTAATAAGAATATATAATATTTTTATGAAAAAAGCTTTAGTATTTGGTGCTGGTGGATTCATTGGCTCTCATATGGTCAAACATCTTAAATCAGAAAACTATTTTGTACGTGGAGTAGATTTAAAAGAACCTGACTTTGATAAATCTAGTGCAGATGAATTTATTATTAAAGATTTATCTCTTCAGGAATCATTTGAGGAATTGCTAACTCATGAAAATGAGGTATTTGATGAAATTTATCAATATGCTGCTGACATGGGTGGAGCTGGATATATATTTACCGGTGACAATGATGCAAACGTGATGACTAATTCAATACAAATTAACCTCAACTTACTAAGCTTTCAAACTTTGGTAAATAAAAAACTTGAAACAAACAAAACAAAAATTTTTTACTCGAGTTCAGCATGCATATATCCCGAAGAAAATCAACTTACCCCTGATGATCCTGATTGTCGTGAAAGTAGTGCCTATCCAGCAAACCCAGACTCAGAGTATGGCTGGGAGAAATTATTTTCAGAAAGACTATATGAATCATACAGGAGAAACCACAACATCGACATAAGAATAGCTAGATTTCACAATATATTTGGACCATTAGGAACTTACGACGGTGGAAGAGAAAAGGTACCTGCTGCGATTTGTAGAAAAGTAGCTCTTGCTGAAAAAGAGATTGAAGTTTGGGGTGATGGAAAGCAAACAAGATCATTTCTATATATTGATGAATGTATTCAAGCGACCATAAAGTTGATGCATTCAGATTTTTATTCTCCGATTAACATTGGTTCAGAAGAAATGGTATCTATCAATCAATTAGTCGAGATAGTATCTAAAGTAGCTGGAAAAGATATATCAATTAAACATATAGATGGCCCCCTTGGTGTTAGAGGTAGAAATTCAAATAATGATTTAATCAGAAAAGAATTGGATTGGGACTATACTCTTTCTCTTGAAGAAGGAATTGAAAAAACATACAAGTGGATAAAAAATCAACTATCTGTTTAATTAATATTTATTACTCAACAATACAACAATAGGTTTGAATAACCAGCACACTGAATCAATTTAAATACTTAGATATTTTAAACAAATCTATTAAATTTTATATTTCTCAAAGAAATGTAGGCAGGCTGAAGAAGTAACTAAATAGACGAGCAGATAGAGTCTTGAGTAGCCATATATCCTTAGAACTATATAAACAGTTGATAAAGACAGTAGGGAAATTAGTAGGTAAAAATTGATTCTTAGATAGTACATAAGATATACATCTATAAATGGCTTAAAAAACCTCATCATATTGAGAGTGATAACCGAAATTAAAATACTTACACTTAAAAAAGTATAAAAGTCATCTACGGGAGCTTCTATGTTAATAAATTTAAAATCTTTTAACAGCTGTTCAATATCAATTTCGGTACTTAGCTCAAAAACAAATAGATTCAGTGATGAAAGTATAAATATCTTTATTATTGATTTACTTAAACTCATAACCATATCTAAAATTTACCAAAAATTTTTCTAAAAATCATGTTTCGATTATGTAGTTCATATAAAAATATTTTCACCACTACTGCTAAAAGGTAATAAAGTGATACTTTGCCAATAACTATAAATATAAGCTCTAATTCTAGAAATAAATAATCTGTATCGAATGGTAATAGAATTGAATGCAACATTATTAAGATGATTTCAAATTTATGTAGATATCTCAATAAATATAAAATTAGGGGAACGAATAAAGGGATGCGGTAGTCAAAGTTTGCATATAACATATTTATTATTAAGAAAACACCGAACGTATATACAAATATGTTATTTTTATCATTGTTTAAGTTAATTTTTGGAATTAATTTACTTAAAGAAACAAGAAACAAAAGTAGACAGATTATTGAGTAGATTACAATTAAGTTGAAATCTAGTGATTGACTTAAACTTTTAGCATCCGAAAGAACTCCTACTGTAAGATCAGGTTCAGATGGTCTCCATTCAGTTACAATGCTTGAAAAATAATAAAAAACAATGTAGATCAATATAAATAAACCAGTTAATAAAGTATTTAAATTGAATACATCTCTTTTCTTTTTCAGGTATGAGTAAAAAATTAATCCAAAAATAAAACCTAAGGGGTGTACTTTTAGTAAAGCAAGAGAAAACAATATCAGAGAGTAAAAAACTGGATATATTTCATATTTATCTATAGCTATAAAAGCAATTAAAAGAATAACTATATCGATATTCATTCTCTCCAACAGAAAGTTCATTGAGGGACTCAAAAAAAGTAATACTACAAGTAGTTGATAGTCATAAAAACGTTTTAAAAGAACTGTGTAAAAAAAGAGAAAACTCAAAATTATTAAGAATGCAAAGATTAAGGTATCTCGCCATATATTACCAAAATAAGGAATGACTTCCAATAGTGGGCCATACTTAGCAGTCCAAGGACAAGACTTCCCAAGACCTGAAAATTTAAAGTAGAAATTTTGGGCATCACTGAAATTACATTTAACTGAAAATAGAACTTGTTGCAAATCAAGAAATCTTGCTCCAAGATAGTAATTGGGATTTGATATTGAAAGCCAAGAATTATTATAAGATTCACTCGTGGCCAATATAAACCTGTATAAGTAAAAAAAATAAGGCAAAATAATTAAAAATTTTAATTTTGTATGATTGATTGGTTTATTAAAAAAATGAGTAATAATTATTAAAATAGATGGGATGAATAAGTACTGGTAATTTGTAAAAAGAATAAAAGAAAAAATAATTATTAAACAAATCTGGTATATATTTATTATTTTTTTTGTAGTGTTCAAATTATTATTTCTCAAGCACAAATAGAATTCTTTCTGCCAAAAGAGAAGTTCCCTCTATAGATAAATGATTATCATCTGTATAAAAAAGATTTTCTCCAAAAGCAGCGATACATTTGTCTTCTGCGAAGGTATTACAGAATATTTCTTCAGCCAGTAGTCGATCTATATTTTCTCCATTTATTGAGTCAAGAGTATCGTATGAATTTTTTGCCTTAGAAGTCCATGTTTCATAGTCTTGTGAAATGACATCGTTCCAATTTGAAATTCCTCTAATATAAGTTTCGGTAATATTGAATTCGTAATTTGGAACTGGATAGATGATTACTAACTTTTTACTATTTTTTGCCAACTGTTCAATTCTGTAAACCATTTCTTGTATATAATTTTCACTTTGGAGTTGAAAATGCTCTTGACCAGTGTCACTTACCCATAAATCAAATCTACCCGTTAAAACTACTATGTCTTTCTCACTATCCAGCTGATTAAGCAAAGTATTAAAAAATTGTCTTGAGCAAGCATAAAGAACTTCACTTGCATCAGTTTGTGCAGTTAAAAGACATCTGCCGATAGTTCCATTGAATGGTATGAAACTATATTTTGAGGGAATTTCTTTAATTAGAGAAACAGATAAAGTGTTTGCATGGGAATCACCAACTAGAAAAATTCTATTTTGCGAATTTTCAAATACAAATGAACAAGGACCGCTATCACTTTGATAATTTAAAATATTTTTGTTTCTATCAAAATTTTGCATTGGGAAAAAATTACAGTCGTAAATCATATTTTCTTGTAAATCATTTTGTACTGGATATAAATTTGTATAGTTTGAATATTCATAAACTTTATCCGGTAAGGTGTCACTAAATCTATTTTTGAAACCTTCGGAGGTAATTCCTAAATAAACAAAAATTAAAATAAATATGCTGATCAAAATTAATAAATATTGTTTTAATTTAGAAAAGTTATTCTGAAAAGGTTTTTCAATCAATTTCCAATGAAAAAAAGAGAAAACTAATAAAGCAATTACAAGAAGTAACTTATATTGAATTTGATTGTAAATATTACTTAGTTGTTGGGAGTATCTAATGAAAGCAAAAAAAGGCTGGTGAAGTAAATATGCTGAGTACGAACTGATACCGACATAGTAAATTAGCTTATTTTTAAGTAGCTTATCAAACGCAAAAGGTCTCTCATCAAAAAGAACAAATGATATTCCCAATAAGCATATAAATTTAGGAAGTAACATATTGATATTTGAATCTGTAAAAGTAAAAATTGGAATTAATAAAATCACCATACCTAGAGATTTCAAATTCTTTATTTTTATATTTGCTGTTTTGGAGAAAATCATTATCACAACACCTAACAACAATTCCCAGGCTCTAAATTGAATCAGATAAAATTCTGAACTATTGTTGTTTGATAAAATATTTAATGATATCGAAATTATTCCAATGGAGATAATTAAATTTACATAGTTATTTTTAAATTTATTCCATGCGAGAAAACATAGAAAAGGAAACAGTATGTAAAACTGTTCCTCAATGGCCAAACTCCATGTGTGCAGAAGAGGCATATATTTTGAGGGCTCTGCTGTATAAAAATCTAGAGTATTAAAAAAATAGTTTGCAACAAAAAAAAGTGATGCAGGAATAGATTTTAAATATTCAAGCATTGGTTTTGTTGTAAATAAAATATACGAAAATGGAATAGTAATTAAAATTGTAGAAACTAAAGCTGGTATTATTCTTCTAACTCTTCTTGCATAAAAATTTCTAAAAGTAAATGTTCCTGAATTTAACTCAGAGAAAATAATATTTGATATTAAAAAACCTGAAATTACGTAAAACATATCTACTCCCAAATAACCAGCTGTAATAAATGGAAAATCAATATGATATAAAATAACTGAAAGTACCGCTATAGCCCTTAGTCCGTTTATGTCTTCTCTATAATTAATTCTATTAATTTTGATATCTAGCATGTTGCTGAAAACTTTATACCTGAAAATAAATATTGAAAATATAATTGCAGTTGCAAATATTATCTCATCGGCAATTTTATTATTTGAACTAAATAAATAATTCAAGGAATTTAAATAAAATATTGGTGATATCAAAGCTGGAATTAGTAATTTCCTAGTGGCCAATAGAGAAAATAGTACTAGAGCTGCAAGCCCAAAAGCCATAAGTAAATTGTAAAAGTTTGTACTAGTTCCTATAGATACAAAAAAATCTTTTGTATTCAGTAACTTATTATCGGAATCTAATGTTGTTTCTACAACCCTACCAAGGCAAAATAAATTTTCTATTTCTGGATACAAACTTATTTCTTTGTAACCAATTTGGTAATTAGAATCTAGATTTGAATCTGAGATAATTTTATCAATATCACTAATAGATAAATTACAATAATTATTTGATGAGTATAGAGAATCAGGATTTTCTAAAATAGCAACACTAATTATTAAGTCATTTTTTGACTCAATTGAATAATCTATAAATTTTCGGACAGCATAGGGGCTTAATGAGGTAAATAAAATTATGACAAATAAAATATAAACACTAGAATCTTTAAGTTTTATTTTCAAAATATTTTTTAAATTATTTTTTTGATACATAGATTCTCTAATAAATTCTAACTTAAATAATGTATTTGAAATCTAATTAAATATTAATAATCTAGTCATTTTTTTTAAGCTCTACAAGGAATAAATAGCCGATTTTGTTCTGAAATATTTTTTCAATTAGAGATGTTACTGCTTTTCCTATATCTAGGTTAAAAATAGAAAAAAAGATACCTAAATTTAAAAATTTGATAATTTCAAACTCACCAAAAGGAAGATTGTTGAATCGTTTGTGAAGCAATTTATAATTGTATCTCGTTTTATGGGTTGCTGTATAGTTTACAGTTGAAACAATATTTGCAATCTTTTCTAGATAAAACATAAAACTTTTGTAATTTGGAGTGGTAAGTAAAATTTTTCCTCCTTTTTTTGTTATGCTGTACAGTTTTATCATCAATGAATCAAACTCCTTTTCGTCAAGGTATTCTAAAAGACCGATGACCGTGACTACGTCAAACTTGTTTTGAAAATCATCAAAATTAAAATTATCTAATTTATAAAATTTTCCTTTTGAGGAATAATTGTTTACAGCAAAATCTATTTGATTCTCTGATATATCTACACCAATAGAATCCAAGGATAAATAGCTTCCTATAAATGTGCCGGGTCCACATGCAAAATCTAAATGTCTACCCTCAAGATTCATTCTCGATTTAACTTTTAGAAATGTAATATTGTGCCAATTACTTTGAATTCCTCTATTCTTAGCTAAACCATTATTGAGAACTCGATCATAATAATCAGCCGGAAGAACTTTATCCCAAAAACTATCCATTTCTTTTCCACAATAGCATTGGAGAAATAAAAATTGAAAAAAGAAAGTATACAATATTAAAAATAGGAGGACTTTTTAAGTTTGTATATCTTAAGTTAATATTCCTGAATCCATTATTAAAAGCCTCGTAACAATCTTTTTGATTCTTAGGTTTATAGAGTTCATTAGATTTGTTTATTAAAGTCTGATTGGAACCGGAAAATTTTTGCTTTTGTGGATTATCTATAACTGTACTGCTGATTTTGTTAGAGTAAACATTGTGCAAACAAGTATTATGAGGCTTATTGCAATCAGCATCTTGATTATCACTGAAAAAATTAGTTGTTAAAATGCACAATGGTGAGATGTTGCTTCTGTATGTTTGATAATAATATATAGATGTATCCGACTCTTTAGGAAAGCCCATTATAAATATTGATAGAACTGATAATACAGAAAGTAATACCATGGACAGTAATTTGTGTCGTTTAATAATTATTGCACAAATAAAAATGAATGATGTTGCATACAAAAAAGAGTAATAATGAACTTTAAAAGTGTCCCCTACCAAGGGATCGAAATTTAAACTAGGAAAGCCAAAAGCATTAATTATTAATATGAAAATACCAAAAAATGGTGCAAAAATATACAGTCTAAACTTTTTTTCTTTTATAAAAAGCCAGCAGCCTAGTAATAGGTATAATAATGACAAAAATATGGAAGCATATTCTCTAGCGTAACTCCTAAAATAATCATCTGAAAAAAAATTAAGCCTATCATAAAATGTTAGGTTTACATCACTGTTAAAAGAAAGCTTAAAATAATCACCAAATATTTCTAAAAGGGTAATTCCAATCAACGAGTTATTGTGATAATGTCTAATAGGAAAATAGTAAAAATCCCATTTATTTATATGATATAAAAAATTCAAAGAAGCTTTGTATTGATAGCTATCATACAAAAACGCATCATAATACAAGAGATGATTTCCATTGACAAGAAAGTTTTCAAAGTAGATTAATGAAAATAAAACTAAAAAAGAGAAAATCATTAGTGGTAATTTACCTACATTGAGAAAAATTATATTAATATATTTCAAAAAAAGAAATAATCCAACCATGGCTACAATTGATCCCTTTAGAGTTAAGACTATTGAAAGAAATATTGAACCTGTTATCAAATACTTTATCTGAAAATTTTTGAAATAATTGTCAAAGCTGAAAATGATCCATGGTAGAAGTGAGAAAGCTAAGATCTCTGGCTTCATCAATAATCTCATCTCTAAAACAGTTGGAAAAAAATTTAGGAATGCAAAAGTAAAAAAAATAATGTCTTTTTTAAATTGATATGACCTCAATAATTTATAAAAACCCCAAATACCAAACATATAAAGAAGAAAATTTACAATTTGAATATTTGAGCTGAGCAAAGATGGAAGATTAATATTTGTAATCAAATCACTTCTAATATCTACCGCTACAGCTACTAGGTAGTAATAAAGTACACCTTGTCCATGATTAGTTGTCTCGGAATTATTGAAAAAGAATTCAATATAACTAAAATATTTTCCAAAATCTGCACCAGTGTTTGATGCAAAATACAATTCTCCCAATATAAATGTTCCTAAAGTAGAAAAGGAAAATAATACGTAAGAAATCTTTTCTCTGATGTTTAAATTAATCACTTTGAAGTATTGAAAATTATAAAAGAACTAATTAAATATCTGATAAGTTTATAACCATCACGGAATCTTGATATTTGTGTTTTTCCGTAAGTTCTTGATTTATAGTGTACAGGTAATTCAACAATTTTGTTTCCTCCAATTGCTGCAGAAAAAAGTAAATCAAAATCTCCAAAAGGGTCTTTTGGCGTCAATGAATTTTGCCATTTTTTTATTTCCTCATAATGATCGCTTTTAAAAACTTTTGTTCCACATAAAGAATCAGTAATTGGTTGCTTAATTAGCATTGAGATTAATCTTTGAAAAACCCTATTTCCAAGTGTGTTGATAAATCGCATTGCACCTTTTTCCATTTTATAAATTAGTCTTGTACCGTTTACAAAATCTGCACGATTAGATTCTATTATTTCAAAAAAATTTGGTAAAACCTCTGGTTCAACACTTATATCTGCATCTAAAATTGCAATAAGATTTCCTTTGGAGCAATCAATAGCCTCCCAAACTGCATTGGCTTTACCACTACCTGATTGTTCGATTACTCTTATTTCAAACAAATTAGATTTTATACTTTTAGCAGTCTCTAGTGTTTTGTCTTTTGACTCTCCACAAGAGATAATTATTTCACAGCCTTTACCTAAATCGGGAACCCTTTTTATAAGTTCCTGAAGATTGCCTTCTTCATTTTTGGCAGGAACAATAATTGTCTTTGTTTGATGGTTTGAACCATGAGTAGATGAGTTTTTCAATATCAGGTATGTTCTTATTCCAAAGTTGAATTTAAAAAAGATAACCTCAAGAATTTTATTAAATGCACTACCAATTCCTAAGATTTCAAATGGAAAAAATTGTCTAGTATAAGATGTAATCATTTCATAACCAGCCGATAAGGCTATAGTGTTTATTTTTTTTATAGGAATGTATGATCTCTTTAATGATCTCTCTTTAATATGTAGAAACTCAAATATTCTCAGTAGGGGATTCCAAATATTATTTATTGTTGATATTACAAGTGTAGAGTTAGGACTTAATTTGGAATTTAATATTTTTAAAAATTTATAAATATCTGGTACCACCTCAAATATATCGGTTACGATTATTTGCTCATAAGCTTCTATATTTTCAAATTGTGTTGTCAAATCATCATTCGGTTTTAATATCAAAATATCTGCATTAATTATCTCGTGTAGTTCACTGTGTGGATTATTGCTTGTAATATATAAAGATTTTTTATTTTTAAAGACAAATTTAGTTACCTCTCTATGGTGTCTTGAATAAAACGATTTTGATGAGATTAATACCATGATTAAATCTTAATTAAAAATAATTAGTTCACTATGAAAAATGTAACTATTCCTCGATATTATTCTTAACAATATAGAAAATTAATTTTTATATAAAAAAAAGGGGTTTTTGTGACCGCAAAAAAAACAAGCCTATTAATTTTTTTGATTTCAAGTTCATTTCTATACATATTGCTTACCCTTAATTTTGAAATAAAAAAATTTCTGTTGTTAACATGCGCAGTTTTGTTTTTCATTTTTTTTACTTTTCTTAAGGGAAAAAGTTTTTACTTTCATATTATTTTTCAAACTTTAATTAATATTTTTGCATACACACTTTATGAAAAAATAGATTTAGCCATTGTAACTCTTAGCTTTGTATTGATAAATATTAATTTTTTTAATTCTGATAAATTTTCATCAGAATTGAGTAAAATCAGTTACCCATATTTTTTAATAAATAATAAAACAGGTATTTTTGTACTTTTTGTACTAGTTTTTCTTACACAAAATGTATATCTCAATTTTGAGACAGTAGATTGGGATATAAATAGCTATTTAATAAGTTCTTTGGATATCGGAAGAGGCAATTTGCCTTATGAAGGTCAGTGGGAAGACAAGCAGCCTCTTTTGTATTATATTTATTATTTACTAATTGTTCTAAGCGGGAATAATTTAGTCATTTTTAAAATCCTTAGTGATGTTCCTATTCTGCTGTTAGCCATATTCGTTTATAAAATTTCAAGTTTAAGCAACAATGAAAACAGAGAAAATATAATATTAGGACCATTTATTTTCATATTACTAATGAGTGTTCCATGGGCCAGTGCTGGATATTCTGAGATTTACTCATTGTTATTTTTAGCGACTTCATACTATTTATTGCTTGAAAATTTTCGGAATAGATTCAAAATTTTAATTGCAGGTTGTTTTTTTTCTTTGTCAACTCTTGTAAACATTGGGACAGCAATTTTTCTAATTTGCTTTGTTTTCATGATTTACAGTTCTACCAAAAAAATAAAAAACCTTATATTTTTTATGATCGGCAGCGTCTTTCCACATATATTTACTTATTTGATTTATCTGTCCTATGGCCTTCAAGATATATATTTGGCCACCTTGTTAAAAATTCCTTTTGGATATAGCGTAAGCTCCTCAATTAATTTTGGTTTATTTAATGCATTTTTAAAATCATTTTTCAGCTCTAGTATTATTTTATATCTAATTCTTATCTTTCTTTTTTTAGAAAAATTTATAGATTTATTTAATAATGTAATTAAAAAAAATGTTAACTCCTGGATAGTAACTAGTAACTATCTTTTTATAGGAACCTCACTTTTATTCTTCTTTCTTGCAGCAAAAGGTTTTAATCATCATCTGATTTTTCTTTTATTCTTCATTTCGATTGCTGTAAATGCCAAGGCTGAAATTAAAAGTTTAATGATTAAAAGTTTCCTTGTATTTTTATTCATAATCTTTTTCTCTCTTACAAACTTAAGAACATCACTTGATAATATTTATAGTATTCCTTCTATGGAAGAATCTTATCCTCTTAAACAGCTCAGTCTTGAAATTGATAAGCAGTTCGACTCAGAATATACCATTCTAGCTTTAGACCATACTCTGATTCTTTACTATTTAGATATTCCAAATTTTTCATATATAATTCATCCTACTAATCATTTTGAAAGCTGGATAACTTCAAATTTAATTGAATTGAGTAGAATTAAAGAAAAAAATATAATTTCCATGATTGATGAAGAACCAGATGTAATTCTTTGTTCAAATATAAGCATTATTAATGGAATTCCAACACGTGATAATAAACTCAAAGGATACAATTGTGAAATTTCAGACTTTAATAATAAATATAAGAAGCTTGATACTTCGACCTATAAAAATAATAGAAATATTAACTACTATTATGACCCATATAAAGATATAGGTGTTTACATTAAAACCGAGGAGTTGAAAAAATGATTAACTGCTTAAGTGTCATTCTTCCAACATTAAACGAAGAAGAAAATCTCAAAATTTTAATACCAAGTATCCAAGATGTCTTAGATAATAATAAAATAAAAAATTATGAAATTTTGGTTGTAGATGATGGATCTACAGACGGTTCTGAAAGTTTAGTGAAAACATTTAATGACAATATTAAATTCTTTAAACGAATTGAAAAGAAGTCATTACCTATGTCGATAAGTGATGGAGTGGAGTTTTCAAAATATGACAATGTAATGTGGTTAGATGCTGATGGGTCCATGAATGCTGAAGCAATTGAAAGATTACTAAAAATATTTTCAGAAAATGTTAACTCAGCTGTTGTTGGATCAAGATTTGTAGAAAATGGAGGCTATAAAGGCATAGAAGTGAGTGGCCAAACGGGTTTCCTAAAAGCAATGTACAATGTGTGGAAATCGAATGATTCAATCTTGGCAACTATACTCTCAAAAGTCTTTAATAGTATTCTATATGTACTCCTTCCTGGAAAAGTAAAAGATCTAACAAGTGGGTTCATTGTCTTAAACAAAAAATTTATAAATAATAAAATTTTTTTAATCTCAAACTACGGCGATTATTTTCTATATTTAATTAACGATCTGATTAAAAGTAATGTCAATATTATTGAAGTTGGCTATTTGTGTGAGACCCGAATTCATGGAGAAAGCAAAACAGGCAGTAATATTTTTCAGTTAATAAATAGAGGTTTACCTTATATTTCTGCAGCCGTAAGATGTAGAATAGGAAATAATGAAAATATATCATAATAATGAACTTTTAGCAGTGATAGTAAAATTTACAGATATAGATAAAGAGAAAAATTTTGTAACTAATAATGACGAGGACTTTCAAGTTGCTTCATTTAATTTAAAAAGTGGAGAAAAAATATTAAACCACTATCACCCAAAACAAGAAAGAAAAATCTTTTCAACCAGCGAAATGATTACTTTAATCGAAGGGAAAATAAAAATAAAAATTTTTGATCTAGAAGAAAATTTAGTTCATTCAGAAATATTAACTTCTGGTGATTCTGTTGCTCTATTGAGAGGTGGACACGGAATTGAAATTATTGAAAATTCAAAATTTATTGAATCTAAACAGGGACCGTATGTTGAAAAAAGTGATAAAGTCAGATTTTAACAAATCATGATTCAGGTTTTTAAACCATCCCTTTCCGCATCAGATAAAGCATCTGTAATGAAATCTATATTCAAAAATGAAATTTCCGGAACAAGTCCAGCAATTAAAGAATTTGAAAAATATTCTTCAGAAAAGTTTGATAGAGAATATTCTGTAGCTGTAAGTAACGGTAGCGTTGCTTTAGACCTCGCGCTAAAGGTTTTAGATCTTAAAGATGGCGACGAGGTAATACTCCCAACTTTTACAATAATTTCATGTCTATCAGCTGTAATTAGAGCAGGTGCGAAACCTGTTTTCTGTGACGTAGATTCCAAGTCTTGGAATATGAAAATTGAACATATAGAAAATCTAGTAACTAAGAATACTAAAGCTGTTTTAATGGTTCATCTTTATGGGCTTGCTGCAGAAGCAGATAAAATATCTGATTTTTGTAAAAAAAATAATTTGTATTTGATTGAAGATGCTTCAGAAGCACATGGTCAAAAAGTAAATAATCAAAATTGTGGTTCTTTTGGTGATATATCTACATTTAGTTTTTATGCAAATAAGCATATTACTACTGGAGAAGGAGGGATGGTGTTGACTAATAATGCTCTTTTTGCTGATAAATTAATACAAATGAGAAATCTCGATTTTAATCCAGAACAACGGTTTCAGCATGATAATTTATATTGGAATTACAGATTAAGTGGCATACAAGCATCCCTAGGAATTTCTCAACTCAAATCTCTAGATAAAAGAATAAATAAAAAAATTAGACAAGGTCAAAACTACAACAAGCTATTTTCCGGCCACGAAGATATTTTGCAATATCCTATTCATAATGATGGAGAAATTGTCAACCACTACTGGGTGTATGGTTTGATAGTTAAAAATGGAGTAGATAGAAATAGCTTGCTAGATTTTCTATACAAAAAAGGTATACAAACACGACCTTTCTTCTGGCCTTTACATTTGCAAAATGCACTGCCAAAGAATTATCGTAAACCTGAATCAGTTATCAAAAATTCAGAATTATTAGGAAAATCAGGTTTTTACATACCCCTAGGAGATCATGTTTCTATTCGTAAACAAAAGTTTATATCTGATATGATAATTAACTTTTTATCTAGATAAAATTTTAAGAAAGATAAAAACATATTTAAAAGCAAGACTTTGTTATTGTCTAATAAATTTATTTAATGTTAAAAGAAGTTTCGTACAAATTTGTATCAACAAGAGTTGGTTGAGCCCAATATATCTTTAAATTAAACTTATCAATCATTGAGTTCATCCACCAATCAATTGGTTCATCTATAATATTTGAATTCGTGAATTCATTTACCAGTAATGAGGCACATTTTTTAGAAATAAAGTATGCATCAGCATTTCTAGATGCTCCATGACCTCCCCAATTAGTTTCAATATTTTTTTTATTATGAACTTTAGAAAAAGGCTTTCTTTTAAAAAAAGGAATATTAAAGTTATTTTTTCCAGGACTTATGAAAAACATATCGAAGTCTGAAGGAAGTTTTTTAAGATACTTACCAATATTGCTTGTAAAAATTTTTTTAGGAATCGAATCGTCTTCTAGAACTAAACAATACTCTGTATTTTCTCTTATTATTATCTTGTATGCCTCAATGTGGCTTAAAAAAATTGCAATATTTATCTTATCTTTACTAAATTTATTAATTTGGGCTTTTGTAAGTTTATCCCTATCGAAATTATCAATATACTCATGATTAAATTCATTAAGTTGAAAATAATTATCTAAATTTCTTTTTCTTTCAGTCAATTTTTTATAGTGAATTACAAAAAACTTAATCTTGTCAGAAAGCATGTTTTAATAATAATTGGAAAGATGAATATTGATGCGATTAATATTTATTAAATTTATTTAAATAGTGATTTTATTACTAAGTAAACAAATGAAAAAGGATACTCTAAATCTAAAATTCTTTTATTTTTAAATCCATTTAATAAATCAACTAATGCATTTTTCTTGTAATTGTATGATAGATGATACTTTTCTTGAAAAAGTTCTCTATAAATACTTTGATAATAAGAAGATCTCTTATCTAGAATACCTTTAACATTCCATGGCTTAAATTTCCCAGAGTAGTGAATTAAAATCTTTTCAGATGAAACCACCTCAGGGCTTTCGAGTACCTTTATTCGTTTATTTTTATCCATAGTAATTTGATAATTTAGAAATTCATTCATCTCATCAAAAGCATTATCAAAATAAATATTTAATAAATCTTGATCCCAGTAGTTCAATTTTGGTATATCTGAAAATAATAAATTGGTTAACCCATCAGTAGATTTCTTTTTCATCCATAGTTGATAATTAATAAGCAAAACACCTGCATTAAAATATCGATCTGAGGATAGACCTATTCTATTCATCCCGTCTGTAAGAGATGTTTCAGTTTTTGCGGATAAAATGAATTTACTATCCTTGAGGTTTTGGATTTGATTTTTTATTTCAATTATTGGATCTGAAAAACAGATTATATCTGCATCAATATATAGTAAAAAATCAATTTCTGAATTAATATATGTTTCTAAATATAAGCGATAGTAAGTAGCTTCGGAAATATGTGCTCCATATAAGTTTGGAAATTTAATATTTTTATTACTAAATTTATTAACTTTTAACTCTTTTAAATTTTGATGGCCTAGGATTTTTTTATTCAGGAATTTTTCATCTCCATGATTTTTGTGAATTATCGAGATGTTTATTGGTTCGGAAACATTCTTGAGTAAAGAGTAGATAGAACATTGTGCTTGCTGGTCGTATCCAGAATCAAAACAATATAAAACATTTAAAGTCACGGTTTAAGCACTTTCCAGTTCAAATTGTTTTGTTCAGTTGCTTTATCTATCATTGCCAATGCCCAACAAAACAACAATGTTCCGTGAATATCTGGAACATTTTGTCCATTTGTTATTTTACCCCCGTAATAATATTGTTGGCTTTTATTCAAATAATAAGAGAAGCCACCGTACTGTGGAAAATAATGAGTATAAATCCTCTCTTTTAATAAGTTTAAATACTTAATAACCTCAGATTTTCTATGATCTGTAATTTTAAGACACTGATAAAAAACATAGGTGATATCTGTAATGTGACATCCCTCATCTTTAGAAGAGTTATTAAGACAAAAATCTATTAATTTATCAGGATAATGGATTTCGCTATTCAACCAATCTAGACCTGAAATTATTTTCATTGCACCATTGATAACTTCATCAGAAGAAGATACAGATTGAGTATGATATGACCCAGTATCTTGTGAAAGATATCTTGATATATTTTTTTCTAAAATAAGTTTGTTTTTTACAAATAGATAGTCGTCAAGTTGTGTTTTACTAAAAACACATAAAGATGCGAAATGTGCTCCGGCATTCCAAGGAAAATCCCAATTAAAACTATCCATAAATTTTTTTATTTCTAATTCAGAACATGGAAAATCTAAATATTTTTTTTTATTTTTTTTATCAATTTGAAAAAGTGTCGAAATTGCTTGTTTTGTTTCTGCTCTTACCATTTTTTGGATTTCAATTTCTGCACTTTCGTAATTAATACTATTTAGAAACTGTAAATTTTTTTTTATATATTTTTTTGCTGATTTCAATACAGTGGGAGTCTTATAAAAGTCAAGTAAGGGTGGATCTATAAATGAATTATTTGGAAAATCATTTGTTTCAACTTGAAATTCATTTATATTAAATGCCCAATTATTTTTTTTTATATCGTCAAGATTTTCCCATTTGTTGATAGTGTAATAAATTTTGATAGCAAAATTACTAAAACCTAAATTAAGAGATTCTCCTAATTTTGTAACACCATTTTTAGCCGGTAAATAGAAATTAGGATTTTCAGGTTTTTGTAATGTTGTGATGAAATTATTAATATCATCAGTTAGGTACTTTTTATTGTTACTCATACTCTAATAACAATAACTTTAATATTTTTATTGATTAATGCTGTTAATTGTAAATCTATAAATCAATAGATAACAAGCTTTCAATAAATTTATAAAAACCTAATTGGTTGTAGTGACTTTAGGAAACAGGGTTCTCCCAGGTTGGCAATAAGAGGTTCTCTCTAATTAGTACCTTTTCTTTTTTTGCAAGCTCTATATCGCTTTCAACCATTTCTTTGACTAAATCATCAAAACTATATTTTGGTTCCCAATTCAAAAGTTTTCTAGCCTTAGAACTATCTCCTAGTAAATGTTCCACTTCATTTGGTCTAAAATATTTAGAAGAGGTTTGTACGTAATCTTCCCAATTTAAATCAATTGTCTTAAAAGCTGCCTCAGCAAATTGTCTTACCGTATATGTTTCCCCTGTAGCTAATACCCAGTCATCAGGATTGTCTTGCTGTAACATTTTATACATACCCTCGACATAATCTCCTGCAAAACCCCAGTCTCTGGAAGCATCAAGATTTCCCAAAGTAAGTTTGGACTGTATTCCTAAATGAATTCTACCAACAGCTCTTGTAATTTTTCTGGTAACAAATGTTTCACCTCTATGTGGTGATTCATGATTAAATAATATTCCATTTACGCAAAATAAGTTGTAAGAATCTCTATAAAGCTTCGTCATATTGTGAGAGAATACTTTTGATGCTGCATAAGGACTCTTAGGGTCAAATGGGGACTCTTCATTTAGAAGGACTTTTGAGCCACCACCAAACATTTCAGAAGACGATGCTTGATAAAACTTTATTGATTTATCAGAGTTTCTTAATGCTTCGAGCAAGGAAACTGTCCCAAGATTTCCACTTTGAATTGTATAACTTGGGTTTTTAAAAGATACAGCAACATGTGATTGTGCAGCCAAATTATATATCTCATCAGGGAGAATATTATTAATTAAATTGTTAAGTGAAGAGGAGTCGAGTAGGTCTGAATAGTAAAGTATTAGTCTTTCATCACTGCTATATTTTGAAATAAGATTTTCGATACGTGCCGTGTTGAAACTAGATGACCTTCTAATTGTACCGTGAACCTGATAATCATTTTTTAAAAGAAATTTTGTGAGATAGTAACCATCTTGACCTGTTATTCCTGTGATAAAAGCTTTTTTCATAAAACAATTATATTATCTTAAGTAATTAAATTAGGCTATCAGAGTTCCTTTTTACAAAATAGAGATTGCCTAAAAATGCATAAAATAAAAGTGGGTATTGCACGCCTTCTAAGTTCGTATCAAAAGATGAGTTAAGAAATACTGGAATCAATAAATACAATATTTCATAGTTTTTATTTATCTTTTTACTTTGGATAACTATATTTATAAAAAAGATTACAAATAATACTAATTGCAGTATCCCTCCTCGAGCAAAAATATTTACAAAGTAATTGTGCACGTTTTCATTCAAACCATCCCTACCAAGTCTTCCCGGTGCAGAAGGGTCTAACATTACAGGTATTACTTCTGAATAACCATATCCAGTGAAGATAATGTTTTTATCATTCATATCTGTAAAAACATCTTGCCAAATATCTAATCTCCAGTTTGTTGTACTATCTTCTGAATATAATCTTCCATCTTGTATGTAGAAACTAAAGAATACTTCTGTTGTGTCCTTCTTTTTTATAATCTCTCCAACCTGTTCTGTTACTAATTCTGGATTAGAAGCATCGTTTAATTTAATGAATGTAAATTCTCCATAAACATGCAAAACTGATCCGTAGAAAAAGATATATCCAACAAATAAGAGGAGGAGTGTTTTAAATTTATTGTTAATAAGAAATTTTCTCAAATTAAAAAGTAACAAGAGGAAGAATATCAATGCTGATATAAAAGAACCCCTGCTATTAAAGAGGAAAAGAGGAAAAAAGACACTGCTTGAAATTACCATATAGCCCACATTCAAATAAGTGATTTTTCTATACTTCAATATTGATAAATTTACTACTATATAAGCTAACATCAGATCAGAAGCTTTAACAAACTGGAATTTATCTGAATATTCGTTAAAAAATCTAATCATAAAGTCTGGATAAAAGGCTGTTCCCATTAAATAAATTAACGGAAGTGAGAGGTACAAACCCATAATAAGAAGGTTGCTTTTCTCTAAAATATTTAAAAATAAAATCCCAAGAAATAAAAATCCTATAGTCCATATATATGAACTTGATTTATAAGTATAAGAATTAAAAAAACTTGATCCATTGAAGAATGAAATAAGAATAAATGAGGCAATTATTAACTTTTGAATTAATAGTTGATTTTTATCTATGTCTAAGTTGAAAAAATCTGTAACTTTTTGAAATGAAAACAAAATAAAAATTATCATACTCGATAGTATTAATAGCTCACCAATTCTGTAACCAAAGATATATACTCCAACAAAAGACCTTGCAAAGACCATTGTTAATATTAAGAATGAGTAAAACAGAAAATTTAATAGATATATATATTTATTTCTTATTAAGTTCATATTTCAAGTTACCATTATATATGTGTTTGATAAAAGAATAACTTTTGTTTTTCAAAGTGGCCGTATTCAAAGACTTAACGGTGAGGAGCAATTTTACTCGAAAGAGTTCTTTTATGCTTTTCATAACTTCAGAAAAGAGTTTTCAGCTGTGAATATTATTGAATTCAAAGACTCTAATAAAGTAACCCAAAAGATAATAAAAAAAATATCTGAAATACTTAGATATTTAACAACTATTCCCTTTTATTTTGAAAAAATTATAAACATCGAGAATTTTAAAATATTTCAAAATTCCCAACATATTATATTCACAAACCAAAGAGTTGCCTTCACATCACTTCCTTTATTACAAATAGTAAAATTATTTAACAAAGATTTACAATCCTCAGTCTTCATTATGGGTTTATTTGTCAATCAAAGTAATAATATTATAAGAATTAAACTCAGAAAAATCTTTATAAACTTATTACTACGAAAGGTAACAAATATTATCTTTCTTGGATTGGGTGAATATAAGTTTGCAAATATTAACTATAAAAAATATAGTCATAAATATACTTTTTTACCTTTTCCTATAGATATTGATTTTTGGAAATCATCTATAGATAAATCCACCAATAACAAAATTTTATTTATTGGAAATGATGGTAAAAGAGATTATGAGAAAGTTGTTTCCATCGCAAACTCTATGAAAAATTTTTCATTTATTTTTGTATCAAATAACATCAATAAAAATAAATTACTTTATGACAATGTAGAAATTTATAAGGGATCATGGGCTGAAAATAAGATAACGGACATTGAAATAAAAAATATCTATGAAGAATCTTTTTTAACAATAATTCCTTTAATAGAATCAAATCAACCATCTGGTCAAAGTGTCGCTTTACAGTCAATGGCTGTAGGTGTACCAGTATTAATATCAAAAACTAGTGGTTTTTGGGATTTAGAAAAATTCGAACACAATAGAAACATAGTATTTATTGAAAATGATGGGATAGATTCATGGATAGATCAAATAATTAAGTTAAGAAATAATCCTAACGCGATAGATAATATCACAGATAACGCATTCAAGACTCTTGAAGAAAATTACGATTTATTAGGATTTTATGATGCATTTAAGAAAATAGTTATCTCTTGAAAAGAAGGATCTTTCTTTTCAAGAGATAATAAAATTGATTTGTAGTTTGAACATTTATTGTGTCTGCACGACTTTTAACCACTTCATCTTTTTTTTCCAGGGCCTCTAAAAACAAAT
>MDTG01051870.1_pt1 | contig 22335 bp, 20 predicted proteins | sample 811421 | NCBI WGS metagenome assembly MDTG01 (sample SAMN05326645, study PRJNA326480) | marine metagenome | isolation source: seawater | place: Pacific Ocean: South East | collected 2011
AAAAACAGAGGTTTAAAAATTTGGTAGGACCAGGCGGATTCGAACCGCCGACCTCTACCATGTCAAGGCCGATCGGCCACACCAAGACACGCGTGGACACGCTGAAGTTATTAAAAATCGGCTCCCCAATCAAGTGAATAATCTCGCCTTTTGGGGCTGTAAGGTACTAGAGTCTTGCCAGACCCTAAACTCGTTCATTGCGTCAGAAAACTTTGCTCCAAAGTGCTCAGAAACTCCTGCTGAATCTTAGTTGGCTGCCATTTTCTACGGTAGCTAATGCCAATTTTTCGTTCAGTTCCCGGAAGCTTCTGTGGTCTAACGCTCAATAATCCATATTGGACATCAATATCAACCTGTCGACGGGATAGGAGCGCTAGTCGTTCGCTCGACATCAGCAACGCACGCGTGGCGATCAATGAACTGCTTTCAATAATTTTGGTTGGCTCCTCCAGTTGGAAGCGTGCAAAAAAGCCCCTAAAGGCCTCTCTTGCAGGTGTCTCTTTTCTCGGTGCAACCCACTCCAGCTGCTGCAGGGCTTGTGTGGTGATTTCTTTCGCCGTGTCGAGTCGGTGGCCTCGTTTCATTACAACGCTAAGTTCGTCGGTAAACATAGGCCTTTGAACAATGGCGGAGTCTGGTGAAGGTGATCTTAGGGCACCCACAATTACATCAAGTTTACCCTGTAATAAGGCGCTTAACTGCTCTTCGTAGGGTCCTTCAATAATACTTACGTTAGCTTCTGGGAATACTTTCACAAGGGAAATTACAGCTAGCGGCACAATGCTTGTTCTCGATAGAGGTAAGCTACCAATCCGGAGCTCTCCGGTAGGCTTTCCACTGTAATGTTGGACGTCTTCCCATCCCTGAGCCAATTCCGTGAAAAATAGGCTGATACACCTAGCAAGCCGTCTCGCCTGCGGAGATGCCTCGACGCCTGATTCTGCTTTGGAAAAAAGAGAAAACCGGCACAGTCTCTCTACTTCTTTCACAGCACGAGATACGGTCGGTTGCGTTACTTTCAGTTGCTTCGCTGCGACCGTATAGCTGCCCCTATCCGCCACGGTCATTACTGCGCGTAGCTGTCCGGTCGTGAGCAGTCTCATGAGCATCGTATTGTTTTTGTAACTGGGAAGGAAAAGCGGCCTTGCGTCATATAAAAACGTCACCGCACGCTCGGCGCGATGCAGAAAGATGATACCTGGTTCAGTTGCCTGCAGTCCCTCATGAGATCTTGTGAAAAGCTTAAAACCAAGCGTTTTCTCTAAGTTTCTTATTCCCTGCGTGATGGCAGGCTGAGATAAATTGACAGTTTTTGCAGCGCGAGTAATTGACCCCAGTCGTTTTATTTCGAGTGCTGCGCATAGGTGTCTCAGGTTTGGCAATATCATTATTTAGCATTATTTTTTATAAGGATAGAAAAATATTATATTAGTCTGCGATAAATGAACATCACATTTTTCTTGCTTGCTTGTATCTTGCTGATGTGAAGTATTGAAGGGGTCGGCGTGCCAGTCTGCGTTACTAATATATCGAGAGTACCTAGGGAGATCGTTTCGCTTTATGACAACGCTGAATCAGCAGCTGTCCACGAAGCGCAGGGGCGAAAGGGTCTATTGGATGCACATATGCGGCCGATATACAGGCCCGCGCGGATCGCAGGGACGGCTATTACCTGTGAAGTTGCGCCCAATGACAACTGGATGATTCATGTAGCGGTCGAGCAATGTCAGGCGGGTGATGTTCTCGTGGTTGCGCCCACTAGCCCCTGTACGGACGGTTACTTTGGCGATTTGCTTGCCACTTCACTCCAAGCCAGGGGCGTGCGAGGCTTGATTATCGACGCAGGGGTGAGGGATATCGCGAGCCTAACCGAGATGGGGTTTCCGGTCTGGTCGAGGGCGGTGCATGGTCAAGGCTGTGTCAAGGAGACGGTTTGTAACGTCAACGTCCCAGTTGTGTGCGCTGGGGCGCTGGTGCGCCCCGGCGATCTAATAGTGGCAGACGATGACGGCATTGTCGTAGTTAAACGGCAGGAGGCAGCCGAGGTTCAAGCTAAGGTGGAGCTGCGCCTTGCCAAGGAGAAAGAGAAGCGCGAGCGGTTGGCAAACGGCGAATTAGGACTGGATATTTACAATATGCGCGAAAAACTGAGCCAAATGGGTCTGCGGTACGTTGATCAGTTTGAGGACGATTGCTAGTGCAGATCGCAGTTCCCTGCATGGTCTTTCGTGGCGGCACTTCGCGGGGATGTTTTTTCCTGGCCTCTGATTTGCCGAGCGCTATTGATGAAAGGGATCAGCTCTTACTCGCAGTGATGGGGTCTCCTGACGAGCGTCAAATCGATGGTATGGGGGGCGCACATCCTTTGACCAGTAAGGTGGCAGTCATCAGTCCTTCGGCAGACCCCACTGCCGATGTCGACTACTTGTTTTTGCAGGTCAGTGTAGATACTGAGATTGTGTCTAGGGCTCAGAACTGTGGGAACATGCTTGCAGCTGTCGGCCCGTTTGCTATCGAAATCGGTTTGGTGAAAGCCGAACCTGAGTCAACTACTATTCGAATTAATATGTTGAATACAGGGGCAAAAGCGAAAGTCGTACTCCAAACACCGGAACGGTCGGTGACATATAGCGGTAATGTCGCAATCGACGGAGTTCCCGGCACTTCAGCGCCTGTTTTATTGGAATTCCTCGAAATAGAGGGCTCCACCTGTGGGGCCCTCCTCCCCACCGGTAACGTAGTCGATAAGGTAGACGGTATTGACGTTACCTGCATTGATAACGGGATGCCTGTTGTTTTGTTGCGCGCAGCTGATGTAGACCTGATAGGTTCGGAGCCACCCGATGCGCTTGAGGCCGATGCAAACCTAAAAGAACGGATCGAGCACATTCGCCTTAAAGCTGGTGAGTTGATGAATTTGGGTGATGTGTCGAACAAAACTGTGCCCAAAGTATCGCTGTTATCCGCGCCTCTTACTGGAGGCACGATTAACACTAGGACCTTTATCCCGCACCGAGTGCACGAGGCCGTTGGTGTTTTGGGTGCGGTGAGCGTTGCAACTGCTTGCTTACTTCCCGGTTCAATTGCGAATGAAACCGCCCGCCTAGACGATGCCGACGGTCGCAACCAGCTCGATATTGAGCATCCCACAGGTTTTTTCACGGTCGAAGTTGAAGTATCGCAACGACAGGGTCGAATGAGCGTTGAACACGCCTCTTTGCTAAGAACAGCTCGCTTATTAATGCGAGGTGAGGTGATGGTAAACGCAGGTCGGCTGAGACAGGCATCTTGAAGACCCATCGCATAGGAATTGTTGGCCTGGGTGAATTAGGCAACGCAGTCACTGAAGACCTGCTGAATAAAACTCGGCACAGAGTGCGCATTTGGGACTGGCGATTTGATGACGTAGCATCTTCTGCTGCGATAAACCTTAAAACTCTCAGACAAAATAGTCGCGTCGATGCAGCCGACTCAGCTGGGTCGGCCTTGGAGTCTTGCGATATTGTGATTTCAGCTGTGACCGCGGATCAGGCGGTTGCCTGTGCTGCCAGTGTGGCACTGAGCCTTGAGGCTAACACCTACTATGTGGACGTGAACTCGATCGCCCCCCAGTCAAAACGCCAAGTGAAGGACATTGTCGAGCGAAGCAAAGGGCGTTTTGTCGAAGCGGCCGTTATGTCGCCTATATTGCCTTTGCGAAGCGATGCTCCCATTTTGCTCGGCGGTCCTCATGCGCATGACTTTCTGGAAGTCGCAATGATGTTGCCGTTTACCAATTTAAATGTGGTCTCTCTTGAATGGGGCATTGCTTCGGCTACCAAGATGTGTCGAAGCGTTGTGGTGAAGGGTATTGAGGCGTTGGTGGCAGAGTCGCTGCTTTCAGCGCGTCGCTATGGAGTTGAGGGAGCTGTTATTAATTCACTCTCCAACCTCTTTCCGCGTGATGACTGGGAATCGTATGCGACTTACCTCATTTCGCGGAGCCTCCAACACGGTGCCAGGCGAGCGAGTGAAATGAAGGAAGCAGCTAAAACGGTCGCAGAGGTAGGGTTGAATCCGCTGATGAGTCTTGCGACTGCGGACCGGCAGGCGTGGGCGCAACAGCATTGCCCTAGAGCTATGCCAGGAGCGCTGTCTGATTTGCTAGACGAGATAAATTTAAATGCGGCAATGAGTGGAGATGGAATAAAGCGATGATTATCGATTGCCACGGTCACTATACGACGGCCCCAAAATCCCATCAAGACTACAGAGAGTCCCAGCTTCTGGCTCACAAAATGGGGCAGCCCGCACCAGAAATTCCGAGAATTTCGGACGATGAGATAGCCGAGAGTATTGAGTCCCACCAGCTCCGACTGCTACAGGAGCGGGGGGCCGATATGACAATCTTCTCGCCTAGAGCATCCGCTATGGCACATCACTTGGGTGATCGAGGCGTCTCGGAAATGTGGACAGCTGCTTGTAATGATCTCATTAAGCGCGTCGTCGATCTTTATCCGGAGACTTTTATTGGGGTATGTCAGCTGCCTCAATCACCGGGTGTATCGATAGAGTATGCCGTTGTTGAACTGGAGCGAGCCGTGCAAGAGCTGGGTTTTGTCGGCTGTAATCTGAATCCCGATCCCTCTGGGGGGCATTGGACGTCACCTCCGCTAACCGATCGCAGCTGGTACCCCTTTTTCGAGAAGATGGTAGAGCTTGACGTACCTGCGATGATTCACGTGTCAGGTTCTTGCAATGTAAATTTTCATGCTACTGGTGCGCATTACATCAATGCTGATACGACGGCGTTCATGCAGTTTATTCAGGGAGATCTATTCGCAGACTTTCCCGATCTTCGCTTTATTATCCCTCACGGTGGCGGTGCAGTACCGTATCACTGGGGGCGTTACCGTGGCCTCGCTGACATGCTTTCGAAGCCTCGATTGGCTGAGCATGTAATGGGCAACGTTTGCTTTGACACGTGTGTCTATCATCAACCTGGCATTGACCTGCTGTTTGAGGTCATCGACATTGAGAATATATTGTTTGGCTCTGAAATGGTTGGTGCAGTGCGTGGCATTGATCCTGAAACGGGGTACTATTTTGACGACACGAAGCGGTATATCGACGCGCTTGGATTGTCGGAGTCGGATAAAGAAAAGGTCTTTGAGAAGAATGTGAGGCGAGTTTATCCTCGCCTAGATGCTGCGCTCAAAGTGAGAGGGAAATAACAATTGGATTACCGTGGCGTGGCTGTCGATTGTCTGATTTCTCCTGCAATATGAAAGCAGAGGTTTTTGTATAATCCGTTACTGCTGAAGATCCCCGCCCTTAGACGTTTGGTCCTAAAAACTGTTTGCCTTTAGCACCCAAAATCAATGTAAACGCAACGCGGTGACTCAAAGACAACGCGCCGCCTTACTACATATCGAGAACTCGTTTAACGACGGGCCAAGTCTCAGGGCCTCGATTGCTGAGTACCTCAAGATAAGTGGGATCTACCCAGTCGAGCAGCCCCGAGAGATAGCTGGGTCTGGCTTTGATGCGATTAAACCAATCCTTTATTTTTGGCCTACGCTTCGGCGCCCATAGACCCTCAAAGCCAAGCATTTCGAAGCGAGTCAGGTAACTTGCGTAGGCGCATTCAACCAACCCAAAAGCCTTATGGGCTAGCCAATCGTTGTTAGCTAAGCCAGCTTCAATCTCTTTCAGCCAGAGGTCGACCGCTCGTACCGAATTTGCAAAGTCCGGTGAGTCTGCGCCTTGGATTACGACATCACTAAGCCAGCGTCTACTTCTCGGGTTAAAGGCCCCGTCCATGGTAGATTCAATTCTTGATGGATCATGGCCGGCTTTTTCCCAAAGTTGATGGCGGTAGGCAGCACCAAAGCTCAACACAGAGGTGTGGTAATGAATACCCTTTTCACCGTCGTCCAGCTTCATCAGCCATGCGCGCATCTGTGCTCGAAGATAAGGATCGTTGGAGGCCAAAGGGGGGTCGGGGAACGCTTCCTCAAGGTATTGAATAATTACGTTGCTCTCGGTTACTGGCTGCCCGTTGTGCACCAAAGTGGGAACCACTTTTTTCGGGTTTAGCCGGACGTATTCTTGCTTAAACTGGTCCCCTCGTATCAGATCCAGCACATGACTGTTCCAGTTGAGCCTTTTTTCCGCCAGTACGATACGCGGTTTTACAGCGCATACAGACATGCCATTGTGGAACAAAGTAAGCGTCATTTGTTGATGGCTGAAATTATCATTTCGCTTGCTTTGTCCCCTATTAACATTGCAGCAGCCATGGTGTTGGCACTTGGAATCGTTGGTATGATTGAGCAGTCAGCAATGCGAATATTTCTAGTGCCTTTCAGGCGCAAGCTTTGTGGGTCCACAGGGGCAGAGTCATCTAAGCCCATGCGACAAGTGCCCACCGGGTGGTACCACGAGCCCAGCCCTTGCTTTAAGAACTCAATGGTCGAGGGTCGACTTTTCCCGGCGCCGGGTAAAACCTCTCTCTTACGGAAAGGCGCAAATGCCGGCGCATTAACAATTTCACGCGCTAAAGCAATAGATTCGAGCAAGCGTTCCATGTCCGCCGTCTCCCCAAGATAATTTGGGTTGATGAGAGGCGCCATGTCGGGATTGGCGCTGGCCAGACGGAGCTCGCCTCGCGCAAATGGGCGGAGTAACCCTGGGATTAAGGTATAACTGTTTTTTGGCACATGTGGTCGATGTTCTGGCGCCGCGAAACCGCCTTGAAAGAAAGGCATTCCGATGTCGGGTACCGGCGGTCCCGGGCGCAGCTGTCTTGTTATTACAACTTCTGACGCATTGGTGGTCATCGCTGAGACTTCTTGCTTCGTTTCGCAAACGACGCCGCCAATCAGGATATGATCCTGCAGGTTTTGGCCCACGGCGCTATGATCAAGCACTGGAGAAATGCCAAGCTGGGCTAAGTCATCGACGCGTCCAACGCCCGACAGCATAAGCAGGCGTGGCGTATCGATGCTGCCTGCAGACAACACCAACTCTCCCTTTACCGGAATCGTAGTCGTTGTTCCGTTCGTTCGAACCTCCAGCGAAACACAGCTACCGGCGGCTATGTTCAGGCGCGTGACCCTGGCGCCGCCAAGGACTGTAAGCTCATTTCTCTCCATAGCTGGATAAAGAAAGGCCTCAGCGGCTCCAAAGCGCCGTCCATCCTTAATCGCCATGTCTTGGTAGCCGGCGCCTACAGGATCAGGACCGTTGACGTCTGTTGTCTCTTTCACTCCTGCTTGCTTCGCGGCCTGAAGGCAGGCTAGGGATAACTCGTGTGCAACTCCTCGAGCAGTTTCCAAGTGCTGTTGGCCGCTGCGGCCTCTATGACTGTCATTGCCGCTTGCAGTGCCCTCCAATCGCTTGAAGTGGGGTAAGACGCTTGCCCAGTCCCATCCCGGGCAGCCGTCGTAGGCCCAATTATTATAATCTGCGGGCACACCACGCAGATACGTCATCACATTGATGGATGCGGACCCACCCAGTAAACGGCCGCGAGGGCAGGGTACTCTGGTTCCTCCCACGCTATCTTGGGGTGTGGTGAGATAATTCCAATCAAAATTTGGATCGCCCTGTGCGAGAAACCACTGCTTAGGGTTCGTAACTATTGGGTCGTCACGTCGATCTCCTCCAGCCTCGATGAGGAGCACAGATTTGCCGGCGTTTGATAGCTTACTCGCCAAAACACAGCCAGCTGCGCCAGCCCCTACTATAATGATTTCGAAATCTTTACCAACCTTGTTGACATCGGTCACGAAGCTGGAGGCTTGAGCCAGTACTTTTTCTGCCATAAGGCTGGCCATCGAGGCAGATATGCCTCCCAATACGAGGCACCGCATGAAATCTCGACGATCCAGCTGGCCGCATCGGAGAGATGCCTCTGCTTGGTCCACCCACTCTCGTCTAAACATCGTTGGTCCTCTTGCTTACCCGGTTTCTTGTCTAGTCAAGGTCTCTTTGCCAGCTAAATGGAGCTTCACCAATGGGCGGCTGATCTAGGCCCCTTAACGCAGACAATATACATACTTAGGCCAACAAAACACTTACTTATGCTGAAAAGAACTCAGTCTAAAAAATAATACAAACGCTTCCTACGGTATAGCACTGATGGTGATAACGCCAAATGTTGTATTGACAACTTATCTTATGTGATTCAAGCTGAGACTGTAATCCAATGGTATCCAGTGCGTCCCTCGAGCCCGCACTATTCGAAAGTCTTAAAAAAACGCATTTACAGGCATGCTGGAGAAACGAAAATGAAAATAAAAACTAGTGACGCTGACAGCGGTTATAACGTGACATCGTTGGGGATCCTCAGCCGAGTTCCCAATCTTTTTTCAACGTGCTCGGTGGGAAATTGGGCCTTAGTGGCCGCGGCATTGGCTTGGCCATCATTAACGGCCGCGCAGCTCGAAGAGGTGGTAGTCACGGCTCAGAAACGTGACCAGAATCTACAAGAAATACCGTTGGCAGTCAGTGCTTTCTCTGGGGATGATGCGAGTCAGGTCGGTGCAAATAATGTAGAGCGGCTAGATGCGTTGACGCCTGGAATGGAATGGGGTCAGTTTGGATTGGGTGCGCGAGTGTCGATAAGGGGGCAAGGGGTCGCGAATTTCGAGGCAAACACTGACGGGCCTGTGGGCATTTTTGTCGACGGTACCTATCTCGGCAGGGGCCAGCAGGCTTGGTCGTCCATCACCGATGTTGAGCGGGTTGAAATCACTCGCGGCCCACAAGGAACGCTGTTCGGAAGAAATACTACCGGCGGTAGCATCAACATCGTATCGAAAAAACCGTCTGCCGAAGGCCTAGAAGGTGGAATTGACCTGGAAGTATTTGATTACTCTGGCACAGAGGTTTCGGGCTTCGTCAATATTCCTGTATCCGATGCAGTAGCTCTAAGGTTTACCGGCCTTTACGAAAAGCACGATGGCTTCATTGAAAATCAATTTGACAAGGGTAATTCGTATCTTGACGAGGACATGCAGTACCTGAGGGGAGCGGTCCGCTTCACTCCGTCTGATCGGTTGACGGTTGATTTTGCAGCAGAGTATTTGGATCAAGGTGGAAATGGGGCTGCATTCTCGGGCGTTAAATTTTTTGATCAAGATAACCCAGGAGTTAATACTTGGTCCTCTGCCTTGTCTGGCGTGCCCGATCTTCCTGCAAACGGGGGCAACACTAGCGATTGGGAGATTAATCTCGACGGAGACTCCTATCGAGATGTCTCTTCCTCTATCTATGTCGCTACACTGCAATATGATTTTGACAGCTTTACGGTCAAGGCGGTGACTGGTTATTCAGATTACGAGCAGTTTGCAGGTGGTGACAGCGATTTTTCGACACTAGCTTTGGCCGACCTGTCGCTTGACACGCAGGCGGAATTATTCAGCCAGGAGATACAGGTCACTTCGGCTGGTGACGGACCCCTAGAGTGGATTGCGGGCGTCTATTACCTCGATGAAACTATTGATGAGCTGTTCAGATTCAACTTTTTACTTGGCGGATTCGATTTCAGCACACGACAGGGCACTTCGGATACGACTTCCTTAGCTGTATACGCAGACGCCACCTACAACATTAGTGAAATGTTCGCGGTGTTTGGTGGCATCCGTTACACGGAGGACGACCGCTCGTATAAATCGGAGGACGTAGCACGAGCTGACAGCCGCGGCAGTATTGATGCTTCCGAGACGTTCGATGAACCCACTTGGCGTTTAGGAGTGCAGTACTTCCCTCGTGATGGGATGCAGCTTTATGCCTTGGTGTCGACCGGATACAAGGCAGGTGGATTCAATCGCTATCGACCACCTGCCGATGGCAGTCTCTCTTACGCCCTAGGCTTCGAACCCGAAACCATTACCAACTATGAAGCTGGTTTTAAGAGTGACTCTGCCGATGGTACTTTGCGCACTAACGTCTCGGTCTTTTACAACGAGATTGACGACTTTCAAGCATATGCGTTTGATAATTCATTGCCGTCTTCCATTACGACCAACGCCGCAACGGCTGAGACGTGGGGCGCAGAACTAGAGAGCACTTGGGCACCCACCGAGCGCTCTCGATTCCAGCTTGTGGCGGCTCACCTGGATGCAACCTATGATTCTTATCAAGAGTTTTCCAACGGCTCAGTGAACATTGATGCGTCCGGGAACACGAGGGAACTCTCTCCAGAATGGAAAGTGACCCTTGTTGCTCAATATGACTTTGATCTTGGTGATGCCGGTACATTGACGCCGTACATCCAGTCGACCTACAAGTCAGAGTACTTCGTTACGGCTTCGAACCAGCCTGATGGCCTTGACGAGCAGGAGAGCTATACCCAAACTGATGTTCGTCTTGTATGGACGGCTCCCAGCGAGCAGTTTTCGATTGAGGGGTACGTGACTAACATCGAGGACAACTTTGTTAAAACAGGGGGTTTCCTCGCGACCAATGGGTACTGGGTTTCCTACGGACCTGAGCCGAGACTTTATGGATTGCGAGCATCCTATCGCTTTTAGGTTCGAATAAATTGGGGCGTAGATACGCCCCTAGATTTCCCACCGCTGTTAACTGTGCAGTGCGCCGCGACCTAAAGCCACCATCACAAGATGAGAGCGTCGAATATTGAGGGTTGATCGCGAGCTCCGCACAGTTTTCACGTTAGGCTTGCTCGCAGCGATCCCAGCGCTAGCCATCAATATGGCGCTCTCTGTACCTGAGCAGCTCGTGCTCAGTTTTGATGTGAGCGCCTCGGTAGCTCGACTTTTCGTGACTCTATATCTAGCCGGCTATGCTATCGCACTCATCCCCATGGGCATTGGCTGCGATGTTTTCCCACGCAAGTGGTTTGTTCTGAGCTGTCTCCTTGCGTTTGCAGCCCTTGGTCTATTGGCATCGACGAGTGATTCTCTGGTCACTATTTTACTGGTGAGATTCGTTCAGGGCGTTCTTGGTGCAGCTTGCGCAGTCGGAGCGCGCGCAATAATAAGAGATATCGCAGGAGTCGACATTGCAAAAAGTATGACGTCGATGATGATTATCCTCGCATTATCGCCCAGTGTTGGACCGTTGCTAGGAGGGCAGTTCCTGTCATGGTTGGGCTTTCGCGGGCCACTATTCGCAATGGCTATATATGCGGTTTTCACCGCAATGCTATTAGTTATTTTGGTGCCCTCTACACGAGAGACCAGTCGAACCAAGAATGCTGGCTTCAGGGTTTTTTTACAAGCTAGAGAGTTTTTTTCAAGCCGCAGCGTCACTCTTCCTCTGGCCCTAGTTGCCATACCATTCTCCGCCTATTTAGTAATGTTATCGGGCCTTTCGGAAATAATAAATTTTCGATACGGGTATTCGGCCGCGAAATTTGGCTCGACGTTTGCCGGTATTGCACTAGCCTATCCGCTAGCGACCTGGATCGGTCGTCGTCTCCAAAATTATTGGACCAGCAAACGGGTCATGGGCTGCGGCGTTCTGTTATTTCTTGTCTCGTTGAGCCTTCAGGTAAGTTACTTGGCCTCGTTTGAGCCTCACCAAGGTGTTTTATGGGGAGCAGTCGGTTTTTATTTGGGTGGTTTAGGGCTCGTCATCCCGGTGGCAACTGCTTTGGTTATGGCCAGCTCTCCTACGAAGGCAGGGTTTTCAGCAGCAGTCATTGGGACAGCACAATTTACCCTAGGGACCTTGGGCTCGGTTTTTTACGCTGTGCTGTCCGATGGGCAGGGAACAATTTTGCTGGCAACGATGGCTGCGGCCGTTGTTTTAATCATGGTTGTTTTTAGCTTTTTTATTTCCGTCGGAGCAGGGGCTCATGATAATGAGGTTTAGTGAGGATGACGGTGAATTAATAGCTAACTTCTTTTTTTTAGGTCATGCGCAAATCAAATCAAATATATCCTCACCCTGTTGTCAGGCTGATTTAAACCCTACTGTAAGTGGAGACTTTCTATGCAAACAAAGCAATTTTTTCTAGGTGGTGTTTGGACAGACTCCTTCCCTGCTAAAACTCTGCCAGATCTCAACCCTGCAGACGGATCTACGATCGCCGAGGTTCACCAAGCTCAAATGGGTGATGTAGATAAAGCAGTTGAGCTAGCACTTGCGGCACAGGCCGAATGGAAAGAGCTTGGTCCGTCGGTCCGAGAGTCAATGCTTCTCAACGTGGCCACTGTTTTGGAGCGCCGAATCGAAGATATCGCGAATGTGCTGGTGCAAGAAGCAGGCCTTACTTTGGGTAACGGAATGTACAACGTACTCCACTCGGTAGGTGATCTGAGGGCAAAAGCCGGTGATTGCAGGAGGATTTGCGGGGAAACAATACCCACCGAATCGCTCGGCGCGATTTCAATGACATTCCGAGAGCCGTTAGGTGTAGTCGGCGCTATAGCCCCTTTCAATTTCCCCCTCGTGTTGGCGAGCGTTAAGGTTTCTTCGGCACTGGCAACTGGCAACGCCATCGTTTTAAAACCGTCTGAGCACACACCCCTGAGTGCGTTGTTGCTCGCCGAGGTTTATGAGGAGGCTGGGTTGCCAAAAGGGCTTCTTTCCATTTTGCCCGGTGGAGCTGATGTTGGCCAAGCGCTTGTAACGCATAAAGATATTAAGCTGATTACTTTTACTGGATCGTCACGAGTCGGAAAGGCAATTGCGCAGTCGGCCGCCGCGTCGCTGAAGCGGGTATGTTTGGAGTTAGGCGGTGTTGGTCCATTGATTATCATGGACGATGTCGATATGGAATACGCTGTCAATACTGCAGTTTTTGGGGCGTTTAATCACCAAGGCCAAGTTTGCATGGCTAGTTCTAGGGTGTTAGTTCATCAGGCTATTCATGATGAGTTCATTGAACGGCTGAAGGAGCGGGCGCAATCGCTCAAAATCGGAGATCCAAGCCTAGCAGAGACCGTGATCGGACCCCTGATATCGCCAGACAGCGCACAAGCGGTCCACGCGGCAGTTCAAGCAGCAAAGGAAGCAGGTGCGACGGTAGTATGTGGTGGTCAGTATGAAGGTGCCTTTTACGAGCCCACGATAATTAGTGGCGTTCACCCGAGCATGTCAATTTTTCGTGAGGAGGTGTTTGGGCCAGTGCTAACCGTTACGCCTTTCGCTGGGGTCACCGAGGCAATATCTCTTGCGAACGACAGCGATTACGGGCTTTCATCGGCTGTGCTCACTAACGATATCAGCAAAGCGATGCGAGTCGCGCGGCAAGTTGAGGCGGGAATGGTGCATATCAACGGCACCACTGTGCAGTGCGAGCCTCAGGCTCCTTTCGGTGGTTTGAAAATGAGTGGGCTTGGTCGAGAGAGCACAAAAGCCTACATCGATCAAATGTCGGAAACAAAGTGGGTCACAATTCAGTCGCGACGTGGGGAGTATCCGTTCTAATGAGGCTTACACGGCGCTTTTATCAAATATAGTGCTTGACTGGCCCGATTGGTCCGATGCTGTAGCGCCCTGACTCTCGCTCGTCCAAATCATCGGGGAGCGGCTCAAACGTAGTGGTATGCGAGACTGCTGCTCCCTCTGGCTCGTCTGACCACCGGAAAGCTGTTGTCACTTCGGCGCCACCGACTACTGCGAATGGTTCAACGCTTGTGAGCTGGATTTGCACAGCACACCTCTGCAAGGCAGGGCTGCTTCGGTCGTTAGTGCTGGCCAACGAATCGGAGGGGAGTTGAATCTCAGACGCAGTAGATAGCTCGTTATGGTCGAGTAATGTGACTGTACACTCTATCCGCAACGCTGCAGTCGGCTCCAAGGCCCGGCCTCGCACTGCTATTCGTCCTATCACTGCATCCGCCAATTCCATCGGGCCCTGTGGACAATATATGAGCGTAACCGGCGCTACGATTGTCCCGCCACCACTGGCGACTAAAGCAAAGCCTGGCAAGGCGAGATGAGGCGCAGTGTCTAGTTGGAGGCAGCGATGGGTAATCAAACGGTGTATCGCTAACCGGAATGGTTTGTGCCCCCAATTAACGCTAACGGAGTCAAGAAGCAGATCCGGTGTCGTGATCGAACCTTCGGGTCCAATCACGTGCGGTTTGTAGAGTGTGTGAGCCATTTTCGCTTCCCGTGTATTAACGGCCGTCTATGGCCATTCTGCTTAACTGGCGAGTGGTGACCAGGCAATCATACGAATCTCACCAAGCTCTCGCAGCATCTTATGCCAGCTTAATCCGCCATCGAGGCTGCGGAAAATTTGTCCAAATATCGTTGCGAAAAAGAGAATGTTGGGGTCGCTGGGGTGGGTTGCAATGGACCAAATGGTGCTATTGGGCTCCACAGGTAACTCGACTTGGCGCCACTTCTGACCGCAGTTGTCACTGCGGAGTAACGCGCCGGCCTCGCCCGACGGTTTGTCACCAATCGAAGCGAAAATCACCGAGCAATCGTTAGCCCGCTCCTTAATACTGCGCCAGTAGGGCCATGGCGCCTGCGGAACTTCTGCCTGAACCCATGTCTGTGCATTGTCCTCGCTGAAGTGCAGTCCGTCCTCGGTTGAGCAAAAAATAGTGCGCGAGCCATTTTCTTTGTCATAAAAAACCAAATCATGCGTGTCGCAGTCTTGCAGGCCGTCTATCAGCCTTATCCAGTTTTTGCCCCGATCGTCTGAGCGAAAAACGCCGTCGATTTCGATGGTAGTCCAAATGGTATCGGGCATTACAGGGTCGAAATGGATTGATGTTATTCGCGTGGTATTAATAAACCAGCACTCGGTAGCCGCCCTTAAGTTACTTCGTTCCCAAGAGCGGCCGCCATTTGAGGATATAAACAGTTCCCCTGGTCGCGTTCCGCAGACGATGAACTCTGGGTCCTTCGGGTCGATGGCAATCTGCAGAATATGTAAGTCGTCCATCGGCGAAGCGACGTAATCAAAACGCTTCGCGCCGAAGTTGAATTTATAAAGCCCCTGATCGGTTCCTGCTAAAAATTCGCAGGGCCTGTCGGCGTGAGATGCTATCGACCAACATCGTGCTTCGTTATACATGCCGCCAATGGGGGTCAGTGGCCGATTCCAAGTCTCCCCCCCATCGTAGGAAATCCAGACGCCTTGCATCGTGGCTGCGCAAGCAAACAGATTCATTCTATTTTCCAGATCTCGTGACGCCATATTGATATTTTGCTTTCGAAATTAGCCACCAGGCTCATCGGCCTTCAGGGGAATTCCTTTAAAGCAACAAAATCGATATGATAGCAAACTTGTAAAGACAAGTACTGCCAGATATGGCAACGCATTGAACCTACAGGGTAGCAGCAGGTATGAGGAGGATTAAGGCATGGCAGGGTCAGTAGACGCGCGGCTTATATCAATGGGACTGGTGCTCCCAGCTCCGCTTGAATTACCCAGTGCAAATAGAACTGGCGCTGTCCTAATAGGCAGCATGCTCTACGTAAGCGGTCACGGCGCGGCATTGCTTGAAGAAGAGTCTGTCGTAAAGAGGGGTAAGCTGGGGGGCACGGTAAGCGTCCCGGAGGGATATGCAACAGCTAGGGCACTGGCTTTAAAGATGCTGGCTACTATCCGCCAGCAGATTACTGACCTTGATCGCGTCGAGAGGGTGGTTAAGCTGTTGGGGATGGTAAACTCGACCCCTCAATTCGAACAGCACAACAAGGTCGTTGATGGCGCATCTGATTTATTATTCGAAGTATTCGGACCGAAGGTCGGTTGTCACGCGCGTTCATCAGTGGGTGTCGCGGGTTTGGTCAGTGATCAGCCAGTCGAGATAGAGGGCATTTTTTATGTAAGGGCAGATTGATGTGCCGAACCCGAAGCCTCATTGTCTATTTTGATTCTCAGCAGTTGGACGATATCGGCTCGCTAAGACTTGACGAGTGCCCGCGTAAGTAATTCGAGTTAAGGTGATGCAACGGCCGCCGAACCAGTTTCGTCTCTTGACGCGGACGCACGGCTCTGCGTCGTTGATTTCAAGTAGCTTCGCAAGCCGTTTGTCCGCGCATACTGCAGAAACTGAATTCTCAATCTCGCCCAATGATGAGCGTTGGGCTAAATATTTAAAGACACTCAAGCTGCTGAAATCCTGCGCCAGAAAATCTGGGAACTGCTCGACGACTGCGAAACGTTCCTCGTAAGCAACAGGCTCATCGTTCATTGTCTGCAGCAGAGCCGCCTGAAAGACTTCGCTACCGCCAGGCAGATCAAGCATTGAGCACACATCCTCCGGCGCTTTCAGTTTTCGGTGGAGCAAAACCTCCGTGCGGGCGTCTCCTCCCAAGCGCCGAATCTCATCGACTACGTCGCGAACTTCGATGAGAGAAAAACAGTGTGTTTCTGACACGTAGGTTCCCGAGCCTTGCGATCTGTGAACCAGCCCATCCGCCACCAAGTCTCTTATCGCACGCTGTACGGTTAATCTTGATACTCCGTGCTGTGCCACAAGAGCGTGTTCTGAGGGCACCTTATCCCCGGATTGCAGCGCGCCAGAATGAATTAGGTGTTCAAGATCTTGTTTGATTTTTAAATACTTCGGTATTTTCAAAGTTGACTCGCCCAGCACAATCGCAAGATTTTTAAAAATGGAAAGTGCGCGAGAGTGACTTAAACACTATAAGTAGTCAAATTAGCAAGGCTACACCTCTGATTTGAGTCCCAATCGTATCTATCTTGCGGCGCCTTAGTTTTGAAACGGGAGCTTGTGGGGCCTGTAATTTTCCCTGGCGTCGTTTGCTATTGGGCACTCCGCCACAGTAACTCGCATTTCTGTTTGTATGTGCCGTTCTACTGCGGGCTTATGGCTGCCGCCATCGGGTTCTCCCCACAATACGGTAAGCTCGGTACCCGGCTGGGCAACGCTCTCATCCAGCAGGCCGAGTGATATCCAACGGCGAAAATTGGAGGTATAGACTGGGTATAGGGAAAACCCCATATGATTGCCGCTTTTGAGGACCGAATCATAGGGATAAGTTGCATAGTGCGAGGCCGGTATGTCCATGAATTTATATCGGTCGCCATCTTGAAAAAGGGAGGCAAAAACGCGGATAACATCTTCACTATTCCAAAGTAGAGTCACCTTTTTTTTGTGTGGTTCATCAGCGCGTCTCTCCAGAGCTTCACGGCCAATAAAATCATGGTCAACATTCAAAATGTGGCTATAGCCGAGGTCCATGGGAGTAAGGTAGTAGTCCTCGATGTTGTTTGATACGAAGCTACCTCCCAACGAGGCGGCTGCCTCGAAGCCATTGCCCGGGAGCCACTCTCGATATGGTTTCATGCTCTCACCAGAGTAGATTGCTGGCAGTTCCGATGGCACCCAACCTGATTCATGAGCGACGGTGGAGTAGGCTTTAGCCCCTCCTTGCACCAGGCCAAACTCCTCACCGGCCCTTAAAATAGCATCTTTCACGGTTTCTCTATCCATCCACGGGCCCATGAGTTCCAAGCCTGGCGCGCCGGCCATACCATGGCGCAGGGCGCGCATATTGCAGCCGGAGATCGATATCTCACCCATATTAAAAAACTTGATATCCGGCAGCGCTTTGCCAGTGGCCTTCGCAAGAATATCAGTGGCAAGTGGACCTTGTACCTCGTAGCGAAATAGCCTCCTTGAAGCGTTAGCCCAGCTCTCTGCGCGCTGGTCTATTTCGACTTTGACGTCGTAGTTGCCAGTTTCAGCGTGATACTGCACCCAGTTTCCTGGGTTCGGCCGGTTTACAATGCTTACCCTGTTCTCCTCAAACCCGAATAAAATTCCGTCTCCAATGACGTAACCATCATGATTGCAAACCACAATCTGCTTCGCTTTGTTTTTGCCAAAATTCTTGTAACTGTTGATAGAAAGGTCTTGTAGCAATCGTTTTACATCGGGCCCTTCAAAATAGTGATCAGTCATGTGAAACGATTGGTCCAGTAGCACGGCAGTTTTTCGCCATGACTCTTGTTCATCACGCCAATTCTTGTATTCAGGACGGTCTGGGAACACATAGCCTGCAGAGGGTGCATTTCTCAACATGTCTACGGGGTTGCCGTGAGACTGAATGCGATCTTCTAGAGATTTATACTTCATAGTTGCTGTTATCCAAAGCATCATTTGCAAACTTGATAATACAACTTAACCTAAAATTAATAAAGCAGTTGAGGCTGGGTGTTTTTTGATTAACAATATGACTTGACAAGTTTCTAGGTGCTCATCGATGACAACGGCTAATTTTACAATGCCCCAGTATGTGATGGAGCGAGTTATCAAGAAGCGAGGTCGTCTCCATGTCTTCGAATCACTTGATCCGCAAAAAACCGCCCTTTTAGTAATCGATATGCAAAATGCATTCGTGAAGGGAGCTGTGAAAGCAGATTCAGCCGTGGCGATCATGCCATCGATCAATCGCCTAGCGGCAAAGCTAAGGGGTATGGGTGGTCAGGTAGCTTGGGTGCAGTTGCGGGCGGGCGACGCGGAGGGGAATAGTGTTGCTAAGCTATACCACGAGTACTTTTTTACACCTGAGGGGGCTGCTAAACACCGCAGCGGATTAACGCCTGGCGATTGGGGTTATGAAATCTGTGAAGAGCTCGATGTTGAAGAAGCAGATATTCGTGCCTGGAAGACACGTCATAGTGCTTTTGTTCCGGGTCATGGAGATTTGCATCAGCAACTTGAGGATGCGGGCATTGAGAACCTATTAATAAGTGGAACGGTGACCAACTTTTGTTGTGAGACAACGGGGAGAGATGCAATGATGCTGGATTATCGCGCCGTGATGGTTTCCGACTGTAACGCAGCGAGATTTCCAGAAGATCACGCCGCTGGCTTAACAACGTTCTTTCAAAGTTTTGGTGACGTATATACCCTCGAAGAGGTTATTGGTGTGCTTGAGAGGGGTGGCGCACCAGCGGAATAAAGCTCGAGGGCTCGTGGTGGTTGAGCATGCCACGTTTCATTGCATTGGGTCTTTAGCAAATTGCCAAAGCATCGTTAAGCTGAGATATAGGTCCCAAAGTTTTTTGGCGAATATGCGGAGTTTGAGGGCGACGTCTCGACCCCTTCTGCATTAACGTCTAGCGTTATCTGGTGATTCTGCGTAGTGACGTCAGCCTCTCAACGAGCATCGAGTAGCTGGACCTCATAATTCTCAGTTCGTTGGACTGACGTTCTACTACTGACTTAGAAGCATTGCACCCTATACGCACTTTTTTGACTGAATTCAGTCTCTTGCCAGTCTGTATTTTAAATTTTTGAAGAGATGAGCTTGCTAATCGCTTTGCCGATCAGACCGTCGACTTTTCCCAATTCGGCAATAATAGAGAAGTGATTTTGGCCTTCCAGGACATGGTAACAGCCGGGAAATCCATGTGCCTTACGTTGCGCGTGGAACGCCTCGCTTTGCGCTTTGAAGACCAATGTTTCGGCACCCCCCACAAAAATCTCGGCCGGCAGGTCAGCGGGTTCGAGCAGCATCGGACTATATTTGTATGCCGCATGCGCATTTAGTGCGAGGGTATCCGCGATAGAGGTATTTAGAAGCGGACGCAGATCGTATAGTCCACTTAGGAGGCACAAGCCTTTTGGCTGGTGTGTGCCTTGCACTGCGGCCATCGAAGCAAGATGAGCCCCAGCTGAATTGCCAGTGACTATGATTTTCTCGGCAGCGATATTTAGCGAGTGTGCTTGTTTGACCAAAAAATCCATGGCTTCGACGGCGTCACTAACCATGTCACCGATGTTGCCATTAGGCGCTATTCTGTAGTTTGCCAGTGCGAACGCCACGCCCCGTTCAACCCATGTTTTTGCTAAGAAACGACGGCTCTCGCTACTGTTCATGCTCCAGTAACCGCCGTGAAAAAAAAGTATTACTGGATGGTGGTCCCCAGTCGACGGTAGAAAGAGATCTATGGTTTGCCTGCTTTCTGTACCGTAGGGGAGGCCGAGTAGCTCCGGTTTTTCTATGGAAAGTGCGTCGCTTTGCTTCTGGTAAAAATCGGCTAACTCTATGGAATTCTGTTCTCGTAAATTAATCACGTAATCAGATTCTAGCCATTGTTCCATATTGACCACCAATATTTGTCAAGACAAGTGTGGCAAGATACGTTGACGCATGCAACAGATATGTCTCGAAGTTTACAGCGAAGCAGTTTTAGCTGAGCGAACTAATGCCCGCTGCCGGGGTGCGAATAGAATATGGTGATCGAAGAAAAAATTGACGCTGCGCCCATGACTAGCCTACAGGTGACTGTGGTGGTTGTTTGCTTTCTACTCAACTTGCAGGACGGATACGATATTGTTGCTATCGCGTATGCGGCGCCAGCGATTTCCTCCTCTTGGCAGGTAAGTATGGCAACGCTGGGGGTTCTTTTTGGCGCAGGCTTAGCCGGGATGATGCTAGGAGCTTTGGCTTTGGCTCCGTTGACAGATGTATTTGGTCGTCGTCGCATGATTATCGGTGCCCTGATATTGATTTCACTGACGATGTTTGGGGCGGCCGGGGCAAGCGATGTTCGACAGCTAATGGTTTGGCGATTCCTCACGGGGATAGGCATCGGCTCTATGTTGGCTAGCCTGACCTCGTTAGTCTCTGAATTCACGCCCAAAAGACACCGAAACTTTGCTATTGGCGTGGTGCAGGCAGGTTATCCATGTGGGGCTACTTTTGGTGGATTTTTGGCGAGTTGGATTCTCCCTAATTACGGGTGGACCACACTCTTCAACGTCGGTGGTTTCATATCACTTGCCATGCTGCCTCTTGTGCTGATGCTGCTGCCGGAGTCTGTCCAGTTTCTTGCCCGACGTGGTGGTACCGGCTCGCTGGAGAGGGTTAACAGTGCGCTTCTGAGAATCCGCCAAGAGCCTTTGGCGGCTCTACCTCCTGTCGACTCTGCGCTGACTGCAGGCCCATTATCACTGCTGTCGTCAGGCTACCGCTTACGCACGTTTTGGCTGTGGCTGGCGTTTCTTTTGACCTACTTCACGCTCTATTTTTTGATTAGCTGGGTGCCCAAGCTTTTTGTGGATAGCGGTTTCCCCGTATCACAGGGCCTGCAGGCAGGCATCGCTTTGAATTTCGGTGCTATCCTCGGGGTCGTCAGTCTTGGTTTTATCGCTGATCGAAAGAGGCTGAGTCAAGTCATTTCAGCTTTCTGCGTGTTTGGCGCGATTTCCATGATCCTCTTTGGTCTGGCCCCCTCAGAAATTCTCGTATTACTGGGCCTGACCTTCTTGATCGGGTTTTTTGCACAGGGTGGTTTCTCCGGACTTTATGCTGTTGCAGCGCGGGTATACCCTGCAGATATCCGTACAACTGGCGTTGGCTGGGCTATCGGCATTGGTCGTTTCGGTGCGGTTGCAGGTCCTTACGTGGGCGGCTTGCTCGCCACTAATTCCTGGTCGATGGCAGCCTTATTCATTTTCTTTGCAATTCCATTGCTGGCTGCCTCGTGGGCAGTGGCTCGTATGCCGATCAGCAGCAATGGCGCCGATGAGAGTTACAGTCTGTAAGACTGAGGCTATGGCGGGTACATAGCTAAGCTTTTTGTGTGGCGTCAGCCGCACAAAGGCGCGGTCGTCATCGTTTTCGCCGATGGTTTCTATGGGGATGGGGCCGAATAACTCGACTAAAAACGGCAGTAACAACGACTTTGCACTAATGCGTTACGCTGGAACCCCGCCGGCGCCACCTACCCCAATGCCTACATTGCGAGGGTAGTTATGAGGGTTCGCTCAACGGCGCTTATAGATTCTATAAGGGGCGCTTGGTAATCCACAGAGGCTAGCAGCGACAACACCTTTATAAAGTAATGTCTTACGATCAGGCCGTTTATGAGGGGTGAAGCAATACCTCGACGATTTCTGTCAGGGCACGCCTTGCTCTCCCGTCAAGTACGGTCATCTTAGTGGCGAGGGAGTCTGAGTCGGGGTGGGGTAAATCGAGCCAACCTTTATCGAGGCCGCAAACAGCTTCAATTCGTCGAGCCGACTTCTCATGGAGGTCTTGGGATCCTTGTCCCCACCAAATCCCCTCTAAAGTCTTTGAATGGGATGCGCTGAGCCGTTGGGTCAGCCGCCCGACATCCCCATTAAAACGAAGCTGAACTAGAAGTCTGATGTTATTGACTCGAAGAAGGTCGATCCGCTTACTTATACTGTGTGTGCTGGGTCGTTCTTTTTTAAGTTCCGGTATGGAGAGATCAGACCAAAGTAGCAATTGCTCTTCGTTGCGCTTAGTGCGCCTGCTCGTGCCCATATTCGTCGCGCTTGACAGAATCAGCGATAGCTCGGCAAGCCTCCTCTAATGCATTGATAGCAGCACCGGTTTCTCGATAGCCAGGAGCATCTTTCAACTGGTGGTGGTAGATCCCAACCGTAACCGCAAGAGCTTTGAGCT
>MDTG01034176.1_pt1 | contig 22334 bp, 21 predicted proteins | sample 811421 | NCBI WGS metagenome assembly MDTG01 (sample SAMN05326645, study PRJNA326480) | marine metagenome | isolation source: seawater | place: Pacific Ocean: South East | collected 2011
CACGGGGGCAGAACGCACATTCTGGTAACGATTGAGCTGCGTGACGAGGCTCTCAGGAATTGCCGGGATATCCTCAAGAATCAGGTTGCCGTTATTGAGCGTCCTGCGCTCGACGTCGGCGCTGGCTGACACCGCTACTAATAGGACTAGAAAGCATGAGGTCAGGATACGCACGTTGTACTCCGAAACACGTTGTCTTTGCAGCAGTGTAACAACACATAAGTATAAAACTGAAACCAAAGGCAGAAGGTGTCAAAGCCCCATTCGCGGTCCGCAGCTGCAGACGGCTGGGTCAGGTGACAGACAACACCCGAGCGCTCAATAAGGGCGACCTAGCTAGGCTTAAATAGGAGCATCAATGGTGGTTGCTTGAGATCATCTTCGACGCCACGTCCATGGCGGCATCGGGTCTTCGTCTTCCCATAAATCCTTAGCTGCTTGCTGAGCTTTGACCTCACAATCATTCAGAACCTGACTATCAGGCGCGTAGCGTTCATACCACCACGCATACGCTGCACACACCATTTTAGCGTTTATATCATTGTTTTAATTTAACTAATTGTGGTGCCCGGGGCCGGACTTGAACCGGCACGATCGCAATGATCGGGGAATTTTAAGTTCCCTTGACTGCGGAATAACCCTAAATAACCCAAGATAGCCTTGTGGAACTGCCCTACTCTGCTGGGTTAACTGGGGTTTAGATGCAGTTATTCTGACTTATTAGTGTCAGCAGAACCCTCCACCGGAGAGAGGGTCGGGCCTGCTCATTCGCGAAAGGTGCCACTCCCGTATATGAGAGAGATATTTGGAGACGTTAGCTCAAAAACTCATACCGACAGTTACACCAGCCACCCCCACTTCCTCATCGCCAACAAAGTCTACCATCACATGCGGCGCGACGATCAATTCACCAACCTCAAATTCATATAGCACCCCAGTGCGCATCAAAAATTCGCTGTCGGTACCTGACTCATCTCCGTGGTTAGATTCAGACCACTCAATACCGGGGCCAGCAAAAATAGCCCACCTATTGAACCGATACCCAACTGACAGCGCCACAATGCTGAAATCAAGGTCGCCAAACGCATGCTCTAGCGCGGACGCAATAAACCAAGTCTCACCCAGTCGACGTTCGTACTCCAAGCCGACCGAACCTGCTCGCTGACGACGCCCTTCTCCGGCCACTCCGAGAAAAACCGAAACGCTGTTGAGATGATGCTCTGGCTCGACACCTTTGACCGGACTGATGAGCATCAAACCGATCACTGCAAGCACGACTCTATTTATCATCGAATCTTTCCGGCCTGGGGGGAAGTCAACGCTAATACAGATGCGCCTTTTAGTCGTCAACCAAAGGGGCCACTCCCGCTTACAAGAGGTGGAATTGGGCTAACTGCCGTTGTGATTGTGATGATTACCGCCCAGACACATTAGAGACTGACGTACAACCAGTCTGGCCGCTCTATAAAAACACGGATCGAGAGCGGCTGTTGCGTTGGCTTCCTTTTTGTCCACTAACGGAAAGGCAAATAAATACCCTATAGCTCTGAATTATTTTCTCCAAAGTCAATAACTGTAGCCCCCTGACCCGCGCCTATTACTGTACCTGTTGCACCTGCACCTAGGGCAATGTCTGCTGTGCTACTCTCCAATCCAGAGAAGCCCCTGTTTGCGAGAATGGCCCAGTCAACAGACGGGTATTCACCAAGATATCCCAAAGTAATCGCCGCACTTGCTGTACCTCGCCAAACATTTTTGGCGATGCCCCCGCCACTGACCCCCTTGTCAACTACGCCATATGCCGCGTCGCCAGACAAAACAAAGGTATTTTGTGCAATCAGCGCAGTGATGTCGGCTGTTTTTGCAGACTGGTCAAAGACCACCCCAAAACCACTGCCAAGATCCATAGTAGGCTGAGCATCAATAGAAAATGTGTTGCCAAGCAAAACAAACTTAGAGGTAGCGGGCGCGCTATCTGACGAAGTCTCAACCTTGACTGCAAAGTATTCAAAATTCTCGTCTGGGGCGCCATTGAACTTATTCCCGACGATATATGTAGACTGATTACTGTTGACAAAGACGGTATCGTATTCGTTATTCGTAAAGGTGTTGTAGTTCACATCAATTTGTGCCCCACCTCTCATGCTAGTGCCGAAACCTGCATAAAAGCCCTCAAGCTCTGATCTGTTCACTTTCAGCGTACCCAAGAGGGTTTGCTTACACCCGTCCAGCGAGAACCCCTCAGCAAACGCACCAATGCCATTAATTTTTTCAAATAATGCAGCTTCTTCCTCAAATGGATCTTCCTGAACCACAAAAGACAGCTTAACTCGATCCACAACTCCAAATATCACGTCATTACTGCATTCACTCGTACCCGTCGGCTGGCCGGTAAAGTGAATCGCTACGGGACGCACACTCGACGAGCTATTACAGAAATATTCCGCATAAATCGTCATATTTTGGATTCGCGGCGATCCCCTAGAAAATCTAATTCCAGCTGGTTGCAAACCTGCCGCCTCCATTGCAGAGCAGTCGACTAGATCATGTGATATGACTAGTGTGGTCTTACCTTTTGATATGCCTGACAGCGCACCATTGAAGCCTGCGGCCTCTATGGCACCAATGAGAAAAGTACCTTCCGCAAGCTGGACCATCGCAATATCTTGTTCGATGGCAGAATCAAGTGCACACTGGATGTTGTCAGTGTCATCAGATTCGGTGGGGGATACGACCAAACCAGCACCGTCTAAAGTGACGAAGTCAACATCACAGGTATTTTCAATCTCGGCGTAAGCGTGAATCTGTTGGGCTGAGAGGAGAACGAGAAACACTCTAATCATTAGCGAAATTGTCCTTTCCATAAATAGGCTCCTTTAGACCAAGTAAAAAAGATTTAAAAAGTGTTCGAGGCTGTCACCGTATAGCATTAGTGGCGCCCACTACAGCATTTAACCAGAAAACCCGAATCCATCCCCACCCTACCGATGCTGGGCTTCTTCATCGTCATGTGTCGTCGCAGCCTATTGAAAGCGTAACTTTGAAATCGAGAACAACCCAACCCACGCCGATAGTTGAGGTAATGGTCGTGAATATGCCATAAACTCTTTCAGCGTTCTGGCGTGAGATCCTCTAACACCTCATTGTTTCAGGCAAGCAGAACAACGCGAGAATCGCCTGCCCTAAGGCGTCGATATCCCGGTTGCGGTTGCCTCGAGATTACGAAGAAGGTACCTCATACAGTTAAACCCTAGCGGGAGGTTCATCATGAACTATACGTCGTATGCCTTATGCTTATACAGTCTACTGACACTAGGCGCCTGCGCGCTATCTCCAGAAGAGCAGGAAGCACTTGATTCGCAAATATCAGACTGTAAATCAGGAGGAGGCAAGGCCTACGTAGGGATCAGCACAGTAGTCAAGTGCGCATCCCCAACTGAACAGGATCGGCTGGAGAAGCTTGAGCTGGCGTGTGTCGAATCGGGCGGAACCGTGAGCTACGCTTATGGTGGGTACTACGAGAACTGTCAGAGACAGCCAGCCACGATTATCAACAATACGGTTTCCACTTCAGGCAGTAACCGAGACAGCTTGGGCAAGCCATGCGCTAGCGGATGGATAAAGAATAGTCAGCAAGTAGTAAACGGAGTCACCACATGCTTCTGGCAGTGTGACGTCAGTGACTCCGTTAAAAACTATGAACAAACCTCTGGTCAGGGTAGATGCCCCACTCCGTGACCCATTGCTCCTCAGAGGAAAACATCTTTTATGCGGCGGCTACCCTTAAAATTTGGAGGACCAAAGTAGCAATTTCTCTTAATCGACTTCTGCATCCGTGACTCCCAGACTGTTGCCTGAGACTGCGCACAGGGCTTTTTACGGCCGACACCATTCACTACGTCAATCTCAACACCGCTCTGCTTTTGATAGTCGCGAGAGGCATGTCGATACGAGCGCCACCCTCGGAAAAACTTTGCACGAATATCAGGTTAAAATAGGGTAAAAAATCGACCCATAGCACTTTAGGGGTGAAATCACACCGCCATTTTTTTGACGAAATAGCTATGAATAGGTCATTTGCCGGTCGACTTGTTCTCTTTAACAAAGCTGCCGGCGGCGCGTGATCTGAAGCTACGGCGGCATCGGAAAGTAAGGGAGGGGCCCTCGGATTGTCTGCACAAGAACGGGACCGCGGCAGCGCTAACGCTGCATCCGATGACGAAGCTGACGCCTTGGGTAACCGAAATGATATTGAGTGCGCTGGTCTGGTCACAGGAAATCCAGCGCAAGGTTATCAGTCGCTTGCAGCCAGACTAGTCTGGCCCGCATTGCTTGGCGGTGCGGTGGCTCTGCTATCAGCTGCTGGGGGTTGGGGTTTGGCCACAGAGCGCTCCGAACTGAAAAATCTGATCCTGAATTTGGAGAAAAAGCAATCGCGAGAAATTGCTGCCAGTAAAGATCGAAAAACAGCCATCGCGACTCTCCAACGCGAAAATTTGAGCCTGACGCTCCAACTTCAGAGCCTATCGCGCAAACATCGGGCGGTGATCAATCAGATTGAAAACCTGCAGCTCTTGCCGTCGGAAATGACGAATGAAATTGTTTTCGACAGCTCCAGCCACTCTGCACCCCAAGAGAAAGCTATGAAAAATGCTGACTCCTCCGTTGCTAGAAGCGGCAGCGAATCAGACGTTTCTGTCTCGCCTGAGGTCAATCCAGTAATGGGCGAACTATGGTTCGTAAATTTTGGTGCCTACCCAAGAGTTGATGCTGCAAGAACGTGGTCGCTTCGTTTAAGAGAAAAAGGTCATAGCACTGTAATACAAGACGTAATGACCGCTGAGGGAGAGAACTTATATCGTTTACGGGTAGTTAACCTACCCTCTAGAGCCGCTGCAAAAGTCTTGGCTGCGCAACTTGAAGACGATTACAACCTTGAACCCCTGTGGTTTGGGAAGGACCCTGACCCATTCTGAAGGCGCGTCACAAAATGTGAACCTCCCCACGCATATGAAAGGCATGCACACTCTCAAATCTATAAGCTCTCACAAATCACTGCAAAAGATTGGAAGCCGTCTCGGAACCTCTAATCAAACCTGAGGAATACCCTAGCTTTAGATAATTTGGCGACAGAGCGACGACTATGCCCTCTGCATGCAAGCTGCTGCCCACTGGACTTTTCCTTGCGCAGTACTCATTATATTCATGCTTGTCTCGCTCAAGTTTTCGCACCCCCTGCCCGACTAAATGGACTATCGGCATGAAAAACGCCTTCACAATTATTTTTTTACTACTGGTCAGCCCCTCAACATTCTCCGCCGATATTAACGGGCTCTCTTATACACTCGCCGGCGCGGAGGCCATCGTGATCGGCAGAGCTCCAGACTCTCTTGAAGAGAGCATTATTATCCCCCAGACGATTGAGTACGATGGGGCAAGCTATGCCGTCACCGGGATTGCCGGAGAAGCATTCTTTCTTGCGGATATAGTTTCAGTGTCTCTGCCCCCCACTATCAACATGATTGGTGCTAGTGCGTTTGAATTTAATTTCCGTCTGGTCTCTGCGAATCTGCCGGAAAGTCTCACTCTTGTGGGAGCCAGAGCCTTTTACGCCACCGGATTGACCTCAGTTTCCGTCCCGGACAACGTTGACACAATAGGGGTCGAGGCTTTTGCGGTCAGCGAGCTCGAATCGGTCACCATAGGCCGCAAGGTTGAGGTTATTGGCGATATGGCTTTTTATGGGAATTTGAACTTAAAAAACGTCCACTTCGCTGGCGAGTATCAAGCTGGGTTTGCTAATGAGGATATTTTTAAAGCAAATAGCGGCAATCTAACCCACATTACAGCATGTCTATCTGACTCATGGGCCGACATAGCCCTATGGAACGGGGTCGCTTATGTGCCTGTCACCACCATTTCTTGCGGCCCATCACCCGTCCCCGCTCTGCCGGGATATGGCTTGTTTGGCCTAGTTGGGTTTTTGCTGCTGGTGGCCTATCGCCGGATTATCAAACCCGCTGAACCCAACCTGAGTTGACTAGGACAACCCCCTAAAGGCTACTGGTACGCAAGCGGATCTGGCTCTATGACACTGAGGTCAGCCTCGAAAATCATGCGCCCGTCATGGGAAACGCGAGCCAGAACTGGTCGCTTAGTGACGTTCTGCCCTTGAACCCAAAACGGCCCGGCGGGGCTCTCAAACTCAAGCGCTTTCATCGATTGCATCACTGCGGCTGGATTCAGGCTCCCTGAATCTTGCACTGCTAGTGCCCAAGCTTTTACCATTGAAAAACCCGTTGCCGCAGGCTCGCCAATCGGTCTTCCCTCACCAAACCTCTGCTGAAACTTACTTACAAAATTGCTCGCGTCATTGGTCTTCAGGTCTTGAAAAAAGCCCTGACTCAAGTAGCTGCCCTCAAATTTTTTTGATCCGTACTGCTCGATTATCGCTTCATCTACAGAAAAACTAAGCGTCTGGTAACCGTTGTGAGGTAGCAGGTAATTCATTTGTAACTGCTCAAAGAAACTCTCGTTGCTGTCCCCATTGATCGTGTTAACAATGACTCCGCCTGAGGGCAGGCCCTTGAGAATCTCATCTACATCCTCACTACCCACCACTCCGCCAAGCGGAATGTAAAGCTCTCCCGCCACCTGAGCATCCAAGCTCTCCAAATATTTCGCAATGACTTTGTGTACCGATCGCGGGTATACATAGTCAGAGCCAATTAAGAAAAAGCTTTTAAACCCGCTATCAAAGAACCACTTGATCGCTGGCAACGCTTGCTGGTTCGGCGTTGCGCCAAAATACATAACATTGCGTTGCGAGCTGCCTCCTTCATATTGGATTGGGTAAAGCAATAAAGCATCGTTGGACGCGAATACTGGAGCCATGGCGTTCCGACTGGCAGAAGTCCAGCCACCGAAGACAGCTCGCACTCCGAGCTCTGATACTAAATTTTGAGCGTGCTCGAGAAACTTCTCGGAATTAGATTCGCCGTCTCGGACATGAGGTACTAATCGAAACTGTTTCTCATTTAATGTTACGCCACCATTTGAGTTTATTTCCTCTATGGCTAAAATCTCCCCAGAAATCACCGGATCTTCAGAAATCGCCATAGTTCCGGTAAGTGAATGGATGATGCCTACCGGTATTTCGCCATGGTACTGAATCTGGACGGGACGAGAGTCAGGCTCTTCATAAAAATTCTGATACAGCAATGCGCCACCCAAAACTATGATGAGTAGGGCTGCATGCCAGGGCTTTGGTGAAGTCGCCAAAATAGTTAGCCCCCCGCCGCCGGGAGAAGTATTGCCATAATGCCGAGCACCAGGAGCAAACTGGAAAACATCGCTGCTCGGCGGTCTACGGTCCTGATGAGATCGCTATCGCCGTGTTGTCGATAATGCTGGTGCGTGTACACAGAAATGACGGCCGCAGTGGCAATATATACAAGAACATACATATGCACCTCGTCGGTCAGTGTCACGCTGTCCAGCGCTCCGATCTGAAGCGCTGACTGCCTCATGCTAACTACATCCGCAAATACTGACCCAGCGATTAAGCCAAATCTAGCGCTGATAGAGGAGGTGACATCCAGCTGGATAAAATAAGAGGTTAGCGCAAGTCCTGCCGCGGCAAACGCTGTAATAACCATTTTCCAAAAACCGGATGTACCATTTCTTTTTACCACCAAGGACACCTCCAGCATCGGTGTTGCTCCCACGGATAATCGCCCCACGTTAGGGTTACCAAGAGAGCTAGATCTGACTTTTTTGGTCGCGTAAAGAGATCCGCCTACAACGCTCCACTTGGGAACCTCAAGCGACTCATCAAGCACAGGGATGATGCTACTTGTGACGAAGCGGACATCCTCAAAAGAGGTATCGACCAACTCCATCTCCATCGATAGCGTATGGATATCAAACGGATAGTCCTGAAGCCGCCAATCGTGGTGCATTTTCGCTTCAATAAACAATCGATGCACCACTGCACCGTCACCCACGTCGAACGTGGCATTTTCTCTCGTCCGTACCAGCGAGGCGCCATTGATTTTTAACCGAGTGAGCACGTTGGGCAGTTCGCTGCTGGTCTCGTACCAGACGTAAAGCGCTATTTCGTAGGATTTTTCAACCTGATTAAATCCCCCCAATTCCGTTACCAGCACATTCGCGGCTACATACTCCGGGTTTAGTGACGGACGAGACAACGACGCATTTGACGAAGCTGAAAACAGAAATACGATGCCAAAAACTATCGATACAGCCCAATTGTAAAATTTAGCTGGAATCACTCTACCTACCGATCATGTTGATTTGGATACCTGAGAACTCTTAGTTGCCCTATAAGCCGCACTAGGGGAGGGATTATATATCGAATAGCTTTGCGCTCGAGCATCCCCATTAAGGTCGTTGTAAATGCGATGCTAGTCTCTCCCCGACAGGCGAGGGAGCCTATTTAAAATATCCTCAAAATCAATCTCTCGAAAACCTGTCGCCTCCGCAGGCTACGGCAAATCCTCTGCCTACCTTAAGGTTATCCCTATTTTTATTAGTGGATATACAGTAGGCGGCTGCACCGCCGCAGGCTGCGTCGTTGCCTTCACCCTGACCAGTGACTTCGCATGTTACTGCAAGGCCGCCACATGCGACATCATTACCCACGCCACTACCCGTTTTCTCGCAGCGGCTAGACAGGCCTCCGCAGGCCACATCGTTTCCGGGCCCACTCCCAGAAGTCTCGCATTGGGTCGCCATACCCCCACATGCCACATCATTGCCAGGCCCTAAGCCGGTTCGCTCACAGTGTGCTGCCAAATTCCCACAGTCGACGCTGTTCCCGGGACCGGCTCCAGTAGAGAGGCACTGATTACTCTGGCTTCCGCAAATGACTGAGTGGCCTGGTCCCTCGCCACTCCGGATACACCGAATAGCGCCAGTTTTGCCCGGAGCATTGATTCCTGCACCTAAATTTTGCGAATAACCACTCTGCGCGATGCAAAACAAAATGAAGAACAAAGCGGAGGTCAAATAAGTCATCGAAACAGGCTCGCTGAAGACAGACCTTGTGATTTTAATGCGGCTGACTCCATCATAATTTGCGCTGCACGCTCGCAGGCAGAGATTATTTCCAACCGGCTGACGACGGGTTCTAGTGATATGAATTCCAGTAAATGAGCGACATGATCGACTTCAACGCCGACGCCAGAATGCGTCTGAAGAAAAGATATCGCGGTGACTGCCTCTGGAACGACGCGGAGTAATTCATCCAAAAATAACTGATTGATCGCTAGAGCATTTGTTTCTAGCAGGTATCCGACACCCAGAATCGACTGCGGCTCTCTGCTCGATGCCAACCGGCGCAAGAGATCGCGTACCGCGCAGGCACCGGCCAGATTTGATCCAGAGCGGATTTCGGTGTGCCGCACTCCAAGCTCTTCTAGATCGCTTTCTATTAGGCTGGAGTGCCCTTGCTCTGACTGATATATCCCTGACAGGAATGAGACCCAATGGGCTTGATTCCCAAGCGATGCACTCTGTATAGCAGTTTGTAACACCTCCTCGATAGCTGAAACTATCACATGATTGCTCGACAGCATCGCGATGTATTGTTCCTTGCTGCTAGGGGGAAGAGGAGGCTCGGGGGACAAATAGGCCGCAATAATTCCTTGCAAAAGGTTGTTTGTTTCATTCGCACTGGCAACGGAGGGTAGAAATGTCTCAAGCGGCGCACATCCGTAAGTCTTAGGTTCTTGTATCGTGAGGACTTCTACCTCGTTAGAAGTTGCGAATACCCATCTGCCATCCAACAATCTCCAACGCGACAAAGAACTAAATTTATTCGCCTGCAGTGGCATATGCTACCAACCGGAGAAAAAATGTTTAATGCCCTTTCCGATGTCCTTAACAGTATTGGCAATCGCTTTCCCAGCCTGCACGAAGCCCTGCTCTACCTCGTATCCCAAATGCTCCAACTCCTTCACTGCATCCCCTATCAGACTTTCATTGCCACAGTCAGCCGCCAAGCCAACATTTCCGATCATGATGCAGTTTTTCTTACCCACCAGTTCTGACAAACATCCAACATGCCCCACACAAGCAACCGCCTCCGCGTGCTGACTCCCAGTGTGAACCTCTACTCGCGCACCCGCCGTACTATTGATATTGCCAACGAATACACCGTTGGTTCCTCCCAGCGCCGCCGCGACATAACTTGAAATGTCGCCCGTATTGATCGTGATCAATGAATCTCGGTAAATGGGTTGCAGTAGCGTCCCCACATAAACTTTTGAGGAGGCCCCGCCGGCCACATCTACTCTGTTATCAACATCCCCGACAGTGATATTCATGGTCAAAGAGCCTGTTCCACCCTTAACGTCGTAACCAATCCGGACCGTTGAATCAGACCACGCGGAGATGGAGTGCGCGTAAACGTTTCCGAGGTTGATATAGCCGCTAAGATTACTGACCCCATCGAAGTCTCCAATATCGATATAAGATTTGGCACCGATACCGTAGGCTTCAGACTTGATGGATCCCGCTGATATCGCCATGGTATCTGAGCTGATCGCACCTCCACCGAAGGTTCCGACGGAAATTTCAGATGAAGAATTCATTCCTGCCGCTATAGTCGTCACTGATCCAATATTTTCTGTAAGCGCAACATTCGAAGCATCCTGTGCTGACACGACCCCAGCCGTTAAAGAAGCGATGCCTTTGCCCAAAACACCAACCCCGGTGCCTGAAATAGCGCCGGCTTTCACGCCTACCGACACGTTCTTATCTCGCTGACCAGAGACCACGCCTAAAGTCTCTGTGACTCGTGAACTACCTGCCACGGCTGCACCAACACCAGTTATTGAGTCAGTTCTCAGCGTTACGTTGACCGAGCTGCCGCTTTCCACGTCTAGTAGCCCCACCTTCTGAACAGACACTGCACTCCCAGCCAGTGCCGCAGCCACGTTGGCGATATTACCTTGCACCTCCACCAGCAGGCTGCTATCGCTCAAGTCACTCGTCGTTATGTCGCCCACTTCCTGCTTCGCTTCCGCTGACCCAATCAACGACCCCGAAGCATTTGTAATTGACCCAGCCGAGATCTTCTGGGTTACGTTATTGATATCCGTGGCCGTAACGTCACCGATGGTTTGGGTCACAACATTGTTGCCCAAGAGTGAGGCGCCAGCGTTAACAGCGCTGTCCAGATTAACGGATTGACTGAACATCCTCGCACTATTGACATCCGCTGATCCGATTTCCTGTCTAGCGACCGCGCGCGCTCCGACGGCCACCGAGGCATTTATAGCTGAACCAATGTCGACGCTGACCGACGAATCATCGATAACATCTTTAGCCCTAATGTCCCCTATCCGCTGCACACCCTTTCCTGAGAAGCCGCCGGCAGTGGCTGAGGCATTTACCGCAGTACCGACCGAAATCGTCTCCTTAAAATTAGCTATGGAAGTTGCTGTGACATCACCAACATCTTGCTCAACACTTCCAGCGCCTGCGACCGAGAGCTTTGCATTCACCAAAGCTCCGCTCACGGAAACACTTAGAGAGCTAGCCGTCGAGGATTGTGATTTCAACCTGCCTATGTTTTGTTCGGCGCTGGCCTCGCCTGCAAGCGCCACTCCCGCGTTGACCGCAGCGGGAAGCGTTACTGACACGCGAGTGTCGGTAAGATTTTTTGCATCCAAGGTGCCAACCGCTTGCTTCGCAGTGACTAGCCCTGTGAGGGCGCCTCCGACGTTCACCACGGCGCCATCCACATCAACATCAAGACTGCTCTGAGCGAGAGCTCTAAAAGATATTACAGATCCAAGTAAAACCAGAACCCGGCGCTTTGACCATGAGAAAGAAGCGTGCCCTCGGCTGCGGCTATTTCTGCCCACTGGACGTACTCTGACTGGGGGTAGTTTCTGGCTGAGCACCGGCGTCCTTCGCAGCCCCAGTGGCTTGTTTCGATTCTCCAGTCGTCGTCTGCACTGTCGTAACTTTGCCCAAAGTTATAGCGCGGTCGTTAATCCACCAATTCACATAAGGCTTATCTCTCACTGGGGTATAGGAGTTAATCGCTCGAAACGTGTCGAATCCTATCGCCCCAGTTGACAGCAACCCCATGCGGATTTGATAAGTGCGCACTGCCTCCTCGGTTTCCGGATTAAGTGCGCCGGAGATCTCGCCTGCGTAATACCCCATATCGCGTAACGCTTTTTGAGTCGCCTCTACGATTTTCGACGGATCGTTCTTCGATTGCTCTAGGTAACGGGCAAGCAAATCTGCGTCTTTTTCTTCATTTACGCCAGCTTGGAGCAAGCATCTCCCATACGGCAGACCATGTAATTTTCCGATCAACTCTATCGCGCCCACTTCGAGCAGAGAGCGCAAAACAGTATTCATGTCCTCGGTAAAACTTTCAGTCAACGTAAAGCTAATCCCCAAATCACTCAACGATATGTCTCCCGTCATTGCATTTCCATAGGAGGTTCTGAGTGCAAGAGTGTTTGAGGAAGTCGCTCCCGGAATGATTTGAAGAGAAGCTACATGCCCTGCGTTGAGATCAATACTCAACGTGCCGTAGCCAGTATTGCTTGAGATGCTGCTGGTTAAATCCTCTTGACCGTCTATCTGGAAGAAGGTGCCCAAATCAATAACGGTCCCGGGATCAATTTCAATTGAGCCACCAATACCTTGTTGGCCGCTCCAGAAACTTTTATTCACCTGCGTCAAACCACCCCGAATGAAATAGTCTGGCGCCCTAAAGCTAGCGCTATCGGGGTGCGCGCCCTGAAGAGAAAGCACGTTTTGGATTGCTGGCTCGAACGTAACGTATCGAACCGCTTTACTTCTGATAGCCATCTTCGAAACAGCAGAAATCAGCATCTCCGTAGCTCCCTTGGAAATGCTGTGTTCACTGGTCATATTATTGATGGGGGCGGAAGTTAAATAAATTGGGGCGCGATCATAAGCCACCATCATGTCATCCATGCACACCAAAGCAGGAGAAAAACTTGTAATAGTGCTGGTAGGCAGTGAATCGGGGAATCGGGCTATCACCTCCGGGGGAGGCTCTGGAGGTTTTGTCACCGAGCAGGAAAAGAGGCCCAAAGTAGCCAAAATCACACCAAGCCTGTAAAGGTATCGTCGGCCGGAGCTTTGGAATTCTCCCAGCTTTTTCGCTCGTCTACCCATCATCTTTGGTCGATAATCGTTGATAAGCCGTTAGCTCCCGTACCACTGGTCCGGCTGCGGTTGAGAGTACGTGGCGAACAATGTATCCGAGGCTGGGCGAGTAATTTACTAACAATCTCTGCAACCCATTCTGAGAACAAATTATGGGAACCGCGTTAGTTTTGCCCGCGGGCACGACAATTTCTTCCTGCTCGCCAAAAGTACACGTCCAGTTGGTTACGTTCATGGTGGGCGGGCGGTCGTTGTGACGAGTTTCCGTGAAGGAGTAAGTTGAACCGGGTTTAAAATCCTCCACGCCAGCCCCGATTGCCAAGTTGGAGAGCACCCGTCTGCCACTATCGCTCACTGATGCGTCTCCTCCCCACTCCAGTGGAGGTAAAAACGTCAGTACGGATGTGCGCATAAAGTTGCCCGCAGGACTTTCCCAGGTCACTGACTCATCGGTCACACCGGTTACCGTCCACACCTCCGAGGGATTGTTAAAGACGAAGGTATCGCCAGTGCGAAGTGCGTTTTTCTTGGTTGGACTGACGCTATCTAGCTCTCGCCCGGCAACACTCCGCTCTACATTGGTTGGAAGAATATAACCCCGGTAATAGTTTTCCTCTTCTGTCGCTACGCAACCAGCGAGCAGAAGAGGCAAGATAACAACGCGCATCATGACGCGGCATATCTCCTAATCAGTCCATACCCAGCGCTACCGCAAACAACTCCGCTTCCAACAAGAATAGCCCCGCTAGTGTTGCGTTAGCAGCAGCGTCGCTGGTGGGAATATAGCTAACGGTATATGAGATTCCGACGCTCCCATCATTACTAGTAAACGCTTTGGACCGATTCTTAGCGCCGATATGATTCCAACCATTCAGCCGACCTTCAGACACACTTTGCTCTCCATAATTGGCGTAATAAGTAATGTCTTCGCAGTAACCGGTGTAGTGACAGTCATCGAAAAAAACGGCAATTTGTTCCACGCCATCGATATCTGATTCCAGCACGAGATGCGGCTCGCCCTGTATGTCCTGATATTCTGAATATTTATGCCCCAAACTACTTAGGGCTCCTTTTATGGCCGCTACACTGCTGTCAGCTGCTTGATGTCCCCCAGCATGAGTGGTAGCTGCCGCGAATAAACAAACCAGGGCTAAATAAGCCCATTCCGTCTTCTTAGACATAGCTTTCCCCTATTAATTAACAATCGTTGCCTGAGTTTATGATGTTTCCAGTAATCACGATATTAACGTTATGTTGACGATGGTCCCCCAGCATCGGGCGAACGTTCCCCAATGCTAAGCCTCCACATCCAGCCTCTCTCGAGGTATTCACACTATGGTCGATAGCCGAATTTCGATTTCTCTGGTTTCGAAGGTTTTGCGTGACTGGAATATCGGTCGCGTCTCTCTGCCGAACGTTTGATCGCGCTTTGGTAGCTAATTGTGAAGCGAGGGCGTAATTGGGCATATGCTGCTGCGCATTTACGCTCACGCCCGACGCTAGCAAGACCACCGCACAGACAAAAGAAGTGGTAAGTTTCATCGAATCCTCTCAGCAATCGCTGCCGATAGAGCCTACAGATTGGCAAGCACTCACCTCTGCTCCCCCCTCTGCCGCACCAGCGTTAATGACAGTGCCCTTTAGGTCAACATTTAACTGGAGTGCTCCACCGATATTCCCATGCAGCACTGAGGCCACGGACTGCTTCAAAGTAACTTTAGCCCCACCTTCTGCTGCACCACCATTGATAATGGCCCCCGCTACGTTGGCATTTATCGCTGCAGCACCACCAATAGACGGCGGGTCGCCTGCCGTTGCACTCAGGGCATATAAACCGGAAAACACTAGCACTATGAGATTCTTCATATTTGGGTCCCTCTCAGTTCCAAAGTTGATCGCTGACACCATACGTGAAACACCCGCTCCTTGCATTTTTTTTCGGAATTTCAGGGTTGCTGGCTGCTCACCTAATTTCACGACCTTGATCAAATAGGTAACCGACTTTCTGGTCTAAAAACTCAGAGATCAGTGGCGCGGAGCTGAGGTGTGTCAAGCTTTTGACATTTAGGGTATGCAAAACTGTTATGGTGGAACTCGCAGATAACTCAGGAGAGCGCAATGAAATGGATCAAAGCTTGCCTAATGGCGGCAGTCACCTGCCTGTTTAGTAGTAGCCCTCTAGCGCAACAGCCTAACGTTGCAGAAACAAGCGTGCTGCAATCGATTATGCAGTATTGGGAGGCCCGAAACGCTGGTGACTGGGAGGCCGCCTTTGTCATGGAAAGCACAGCAGGACTGATCACTAGTCAGTCTGACGGCAGTTTCCACAAACCTCTCGGATACAAGCGAGACCTCTCCGGCCAGGCCGTCAACGTGAATGTTTACTATCCGGAAGCGACCGAAATTTCGCCGGGTGTGGTGTACGCCCGCTATTATATCGAGGGCTTGATAGGGGCTGGCAGTGAGCGCTATCAATATCGCTCGAGAATAACCAACGTCTGGGTCCGAGAAGGGCAAGAATGGAGAATGCGAGGGGCTCACTATTCTGACAGCAACTATGGACGCACCCGCCGAACTCTCGACGAAGATTTCAACTAGTAATGCCTCTAGCGCTGGGGGCTGTTCGGATAACAAGTTGCCGATGGCATAACAGGTGCCACTCCGACCATTTGGTGCGACTGTTTGTGCATCACCCCCTCCTGAACTTCTTAAGCCATCTGAGATTTCAGAGGTCTTTCAAGAGGTTAGATATTTTAAATATCTTTGACTGGTGCCCGGGGCCGGACTTGAACCGGCACGGCCGCAATGGCCGGGGGATTTTAAGTGCTTGGCACCCTACTCTTGTTACATTTCAGTACATCTCATCGCAACACAAACCTCAGCAACCAAGCAATTCTTCCTGTACTGAGCCGCGTTGGGCGTAACTGAGTGTGTCACCTATTTGTCACTAGAATACCCCCCCCGGGGGGGCTAACCGCCGTTGTGATTGTGATGGTTACCGCCCGGGTACATTAGGGGGCGTAATTGGAGGGTGCGATCCACAATTTATCAGTTATAGGATTCCATCCCACTTCGGCACAGTGGTTGCCCGGAAGAGGACTGGTTTTTTTTGTGACAAGCAGACAAAATCTTAGGGAATGCCCACAGCGATCAGCGGGTTGACGTTAAAAATTATGGGATACTCGTGGCGCCAGTGAGGTACAGCCCACACAAAAGTGCCGGAGCATTTATGAAGCTTTTGAGAATTTTAACAATTGGAGTGGTAGCGATTTCCTTGGGCGCACCCACTGCATCGGCGCAAGTCAGTATTGGTGCGGGTGCATCCAATCTCGGTGGCGACGGCATCGATTTAACCGGAGGAGCAATCGACGTTACGGGAAAATTCAATGAGTATTTGGGGTGGTCTTTGTCGTCACAAATTGGTGGAAGTGATGGTGATGGCGGTCTTAGTGCCGAACTCGATTATTTTGCGGCGGCGAAGCTTAGGGCTGGCGTAAGGGTAGATGAAGGTTTCTTGTTCTTGACAGCTGGTTATGGGAGCGCCTCCTTACAAGCAACTGCCTGTTACTACCTTTACCCCTATGGCGGGGGTTGCGCATCAGAAGATGCTACCTTAAGCGACTTTGTTTATGGGGTTGGTTTTGAAGCTTTTTTTGGTGCAAACGCCAATTGGGGGCTAGGTCTAGAATACAACACTGGCAGTGGCGATTTCGATGGCTTAGACCAGCTAATGGGCACGATCCGCTACAAATGGCCCTCAAAGAGCCAACCACGTTATTCAGCTGTATTAACCGAAAGTGTAGGTACTGCATCTAGCTATCAATCCGTACCCCGAGCTAATTACTCTGTTCCCACAACAGCTGATGCGACTCGCAACACACCTGTCATCGTCGAAGGTGTCGTGATCGAAGATCTTGACGCAATTGCTACAGATTCACCTGAGCCACAGACAGTCTCATATAGCCAAACGTTTCCCGCTCCCTCGTCAACAGGGGAGCGCGACGATTCTGAACGCATACACCCTATGAAAATCGCGATTAATGAAGGTTGTAACGTGATGTCAGTGAAGATCGTTGACGGCTCTGAGGTTTGGGATCTTTTTTGCCCCAAAACATTGCAACGTCTTACAGTGACCCTATAGCCCGTTGGCCTGTTGGGGCGTCGAGTGAGGCGCGTGCGGCTGGTTGGCTAATTATTTCCTCCTCCACTCCCACGGCGGCATCGCATCTTCGTCTTCCCACAAACCTTTCGGTGCTTGCTGTGCCTCGATCTGACAGTCATTCAGCATCTGACTATCCGGTGCATAACGCTCATACCACCACGCATACCCCGCGCACACCATTGAGGCGTTGATCTCATAGCCTTCTTTTGACTGGTATAGCTGGCCTACGAGACGGCCATAGCGATCCTCATCGACTTCAACCAGATAGACGCTACGAGCGACCATGGATTCGAGAGCGGCGGCGGCGGTTGGGCCATAGGGTTGATCGTGTTCAGGCGCGTCTATGCCGTGTAAACGTACGCGTGTGCGATCCATCAAGACGATGGTGTCGCCATCAGTAACTCGGTCTACTTTGACCCAGCGGGCTTCTGAGGGGACGCCAGAGGGTCGCTCATCCGCATAGACGGATAACGTCCATGCAAAAGCAAGAAACGAAGCAAAGCTGAGCAAACGGATCATGCGGCCAGATTAACACCTCCCCGGGGGGGCTAACCGCCGTTGTGATTGTGATGGTTACGACTCGGATACTCTAAATCCAGTGCGGGAGCGCAGAGGAGAGAGCCTACCAAGTCCGTAAAAGGCATTTCCTTGGGCATTTTCTGCGACGGATTTTGGAGAAGCCTTGCGCTCTATTTGAGTTGGCTCGCCAGCCGGCAGGTTTTTTCAGTAGAGTTTCTCACCTACGATTTTGGCCACGGGGCTCGTGAAACCGTGTTAACTTACTCAGTCACGGTGATTCATCTTACGGAATATTCGTGTGATTAATTCGCTAAGCCAATCTTTTAAATCGTTCATTTACTCACTTCTGATCGCAACAAGTAGCACGTTCACGCTCGCAATGGACGACAAGGTGGCCCACGTGGGCATAATTCTGCGCGGATATGCTGGAACGACGCTTTTTCCGACTGCAGAAAGCTTTGAACCTTATGCCCAAGATATTATCAGTCACTTAGAGTCGCTGAGTTTTGGCGAAGTCACCACATATGCTATTTACGATGCGGGAATTGACTCAACCGGCTGGGAGGAATATGCAGCCAACGCGGAAATTGAGGTTCTACAGGCGGCGCTAGCGGGATGGCCCGAGCCCAAGTGGAACTGGGTTCGTAGTTATGCCTTGGATTATACAGAGAGTGACCGCGAGCTTATTCAGGCTCTTCTCGACTGGATCACTGCTAATAATCAGCCATCAAGAAACTGGGGATCGAGCGATCTTGGTTCGGCTCCCTATCCGTCTGACCCTTACGGAAACAGCAATTACTTTTGGCTCCAAGGCGAAGTATTAAGGTTTGGCGGCACAGCCGCCAACGGATTTCTGGCAAACATGCGCCTCCCATCTGGCTATGACCCTGCCAAGCATGACATAACTCTTATCGCTTTTAGCCATGATGGTGGCTACTACCTTGGAGGGGTTCAGCTAACGCTTGAGTTATTTGGGGTGCTGGCGGCCGATGGCAGTGTGGTAAATGGCCCCGCGGCTTATACCGATTTCTCAGCTCTAGATCTAACAGACCCTTTCGAGTACGAGACCAGGATCTATACTGGGGTACATGAGTGCGTTCATGCCTACGGTATGGGCACACACGATCAGGACCCTGATGGGGTGCAACCGGACTACTCAGTTATGGCACCGGGTGGCCGCACTGACACGCTACCCGCCTACAATAGACTTTATTGGAACAATTGGTTGACCGAAGCCACCATCACCCTTGACCCAGCTCTGATAACAGATCTTAGCGGCGCAATGAGTGCCGATAACCAATATCTCCTGGATATAGGCAAGGGAAGTGACGGACTGCAACGGTACCAGGAACTGTTCGAGGGAGATTGGATTCAGTACCGCATAGAAAGTCCCAATACAGTTTATTTCGAGGAAACGAACGCCAACGGACAACTGGACTCCGATGGTGATGGAGTAAATAACATTGTTGATCCCGATGCCCCTCCACCGTCACTAACTGCTTTTTTGAGCCTGTTCTCGACAATAGAGAGTTTCTTGACTATCAATACGGAAAATGCTCGAAGCCCCGAACCTGCAGAGAGACCTGCGGATGAACACAACGGGGAACCCGAATCCATCCCCACCCTTCCCATTCTGGGCTTCTTCATCCTCAGCGGCCTGCTCGGTCTATTCGGAATCCGACGATTAGCTAATCGGTAGTACACCCCGGGGGAGCTAGCTGCTGTTGTGATTATGATGGTTACCGCCCAGATACATTCGCTTAAACCCTAACTTTCTGGGTGCAACTCTTGTACCGATCTCATTAGTGAAAAGAAAAGTCTGATATGGTCAGTGAGGTTGTCTGGACAGACATTATTCCATTCGGCAACGCTGTACATCACCGCGAGATCCTCATCTTCATCGAGCCACATTTGCACGTACTTTAGCCGAGATGAGGCCTCGTTAATCAACTCGAGGGATTCCTGTCGGGTAAGGCCGGTGTCGACATAGAAAGCCATGAACTGAGCGTCGCCGTCCCTCTCCACTACAGCGCGAGCTGTGATCCCGTCACTCGTGATGGTAAAGACGCCTTGGCCGTTTTCGTCGGTTTCGGCCTCAAACCGCCAGCCTCCGTCCTCTAATATCTGCCGGACTGCCATGGGATCGCAGTCCGCTCGACCTGAATGGCTTAACCCCAGAGCTACTGAGATCATCACCACACTGAAAAATAACCTTAATGATTTTTTCTGCACACCAGCCCTCTCTCAGTACTTCAGGTGCCTAAGATTCTAAGCTACGAGTATGGAAAGATTCAAATAAGCGTCGCAGGGTTTGCGAGGCAAGGAGGGTTTGAAAAGCGTCGCCCAAATCCTCTATCAACATCGTCGCAATAGTACATCGGGTACGATTCGTGAAGGACTATCTCAATGTGAGAGGTCATGTCAGCGCACATGTGAGAGGCTAATGTGAGTGGTTGTGTCAGAGGGGTAAACCTACATCTCTCTCATTCAAATATCCCACCTAATCAATTTCTATTTGCAGTGGGACTTTTTGGCTTATTGAATTTCTCTCGGTTTCGAGAGTTACATTAGCCTCAGACTCAATCCGCAACGTGTCACCAGAGAGCTGTATCGCCCTTCAGAAACGCGCAATTGCTTTGATGGCCTTGGAAGTCAAGCAAGCCAGATATCCGGCCTATGCTTGCTGATTAGTTATTAAGCTTGCCATAATCAAGCGCCGTTACCTTAATAATTCACAAGCAGGCCTGAGCCTGGAGCACCCTTACCATGCAAAAGAAACCCTACTTCAATGCCTTAATTATTGCTGTAGCCATGGCGTTTGGGTTGGTCACCGACGCAAATGCGGCCCGAATATATAATAAGCATTTTCAGTCATTACAGGTCTGCGGGCACGGCGCGTTCAGCTTCGTCGGGGGCGCAGGATCTAATTGCATTAATATAGCTCCAGGCGGGCAAAGTCCGTCGCTTGATTGGGGCTTCAGCTCAATCGGCGGTAGCGACGAGAAACGCCGCAGCTGGGTTTGCGACATGGGTAGCGCTTGGTTACAAGGAGGTAACTATGCGGTTCTGCACGGCTGTAGAACCATAGGCTCTAATGCTCCTCAGTATGTAGAGTTCAACATTGACGGCAACACACACTTTTGCCACAACACTACTGTCACCAGCTGGTTAGACGGAAACTCCTATAGAAAAGAAGTGTGGGGAAGTTCAAGACCTGATGTTTGTGAATATGGCTTTGATGAAATCGATGAGGAACCTGAGGAAGATACAGATTTTAAGGTAGCCATCGAGGCACCAGCAGATGGTGGAGTAGTGTCTGGGGTATCGGTGGTGCGGGGTTGGGCGATTGCGTCTAGCGGGATCGATATTGTGGAAATGTTCGTGAACGGTCGGTACCACTCGGACATTCCCATCGGTGGCAAGCGAATCGATATCAAAGATGCTCACCCTGCTGTCACAGATTCAGCAAGGTCAGGTTTTTCCTCGCCTGCGTTCAATTTCAATAGCTTGGGTAGCGGCGAACACACTATCTCCATCAGGGCTACATCTCTGCATGGGTATATGTTGGTTAGACAGACAACTTTTCGGGTAGAGCCTCTGTCAATTGAAACCATACAGGAAGGTGAATATCCAAGCCTTGAGGCAGCGAGTGTTGCTGTCAGCGGGCAGCAGGAGCTGACCATATCGGGCATTGAGCTTCAAGGTGGTCGCATGCGCAACGCTAGACTTCAATGGTCACCGGCTATTCAGGGTTTTGAGGTTGCCTCGGTAACTTCTATCGAAGATGGGTTGCAGGTTTTCCCTGAGTTGGAAGCTAATAACTCAGAGTCGACTGCAAACTCCTTTACTACGCCAGCGAGGCTCGCCGGTCAGCTATCTGATGTCGACGATGTTGACTGGTATAGCGTTACAACAAACAAGGCTAACCAGAAGCTTGAGATCTCCTTCTACACCGATCACCAGAATGGTGACGGGCAGTGGTTGGTCAAGTGGGTCGGTCCTAGCTGTAAGACGCACATGGACTTATTTAGACAGAGAATTTTCCGCAGTGCAGATGGGGTATCCAGCTACATCATTGATGCTTGCGAGCCAGGGACCTATGCAGTCGGGATCGGAGCTTATAGAGACTTCTACTTTGACGACGATGACTACAACGTAGAAGTGACAGCCTATGAAAAATAAAATTTGCAGGGGAGGAGTGTCGTGAATGTTGCTCCGTGATTGGCTGGGCGGAGGCACCCTCACAGGCCCTCACACTCGCCCAAATCCAGAAACTCTAGATACGGCGATCCCACGTACAGCAGTGGTGATTGACCTTCCTCACCAGCCGCGGACTCATCGACAGGGTACCAGCACAGGTATTGTTTTATATTGCTTTTTTATGGTGCCCGGGGCCGGACTTGAACCGGCACGATCGCAATGATCGGGGGATTTTAAGTCCCCTGTGTCTACCAATTTCACCACCCGG
>MDTG01270702.1_pt1 | contig 22332 bp, 18 predicted proteins | sample 811421 | NCBI WGS metagenome assembly MDTG01 (sample SAMN05326645, study PRJNA326480) | marine metagenome | isolation source: seawater | place: Pacific Ocean: South East | collected 2011
GTGATCTTTCGGGCGGAGGAAAAGATCGTACCATTGGTTTTTTTTCGATGGACCTTTTCTTTACGAAAACGAAAAAATACGATTTTTGATTTTTTTTTTCATTTTTTTATTTTCTTTCAAAAAAGTACTATCGAAAAAAAACCAATGGTACGATCTTTTCCTGAGCCCCGGAAAGTTCCAAACTTGCATTATTTTCACTTTTCTGAAGACCAAAATTTTGACTCCTCAGAATAATTTTTTGCCCTCCCTCCTTGTTGTTCCCGCCTCAGAAATTATTCTGAGAAGTCAAAAATTTGGTTTTCAGTAATCTTAAAAAAATCACAGTTTCGTGATATTTGGCACCCAGGAAGAGATCGTACCATTGGTTTTTCTTCGATGGTATTTTTTTTCTCCAAAATCCAAAAATACCATAATCTGAAAAAAATTGAAAATTCGCATTTTTTTTGTTTTCGGAAAGAAAAGTGCCATCGTAAAAAAACCAATGGTACGATTTTTTCCTGAGCCCCGAAAAGTCCCAAACTTGCATTTTTTTCACTTTTCTGAGAACCAAATTTTTGACTCCTCAGAATAATTTTTTCATCCTTTCCCCTCTTGTCTTCTCCCCCGTCCTCCTTCCCACTGGTGCCATGCCCCGGATTTGGACTTTACAAAAATTGCACCAAGGGAGTCTCCTCCCCAACTTCAGTATCCCCCGCGTGACACCATAGGTTACACCCGTACCCGATAATCGCAGTGACCGCGACGCTCATTACTGTAAGGCTAGCAATATGCAATGGAGTCATTTTAATGTATACTACGACTGGAGATAAATATCCTCGTTGTCACTGCTGTTGTTGTCCTCGTTGTCAATGCTGTAATTTGTGCCAATATCAGGCAAGTTCATTTCAGTTTCCTCCCGCTGGCGCTTATACGAGTTTCGCCCTTTTTGAAATCCACGGCAGACTGTCCAGGGCCAGGCCACTTCTCCGATTCTATAGCACCCAACGACCCACCAGATAAAGAAAATGCATAAAAAAACGATAAAAATAATTAAAAAGGCACCGCCCGTGGTGCCCCAAAGGCTTTCAACCGCTTCCCGTGCACTTCTTGGGGGAGGGGGTGTAACTTTGCATTCCGGGCGAAACCAGCCTTTTTCGGACTCGGAATAAACGCAACCCCAGTCCGTTTTGTGAACCGGACCCAAAACTTTGTCCAAATTGGAAAGCGCCTCGTCGCATGTTGTCGCCTCCATGTGACGGTCCGAGAGAAACGCCCAGTGAACCACACTTTTCATTAAATCCGACTGCCTGCACTCAATTCCTTCATACCACTGCGTTTGTAGCTTTCCGGTCACTCCTTTTCGCCATACAGTAGTAAAGATTTTTTCTACTGGATATGGTGCCGCACTGCCATTGTGGGATGGCTCCATTCCGGACATTTTTATTCAGCAAGGGCTACAGAGTATATAACTAGAATGTTAATTATTAAATATAAACCGGGCACTATGAGAAAATGGGGGGTTTGGATTGTGGTGTTGCTCGGGATGATTTATACAGCTTTTGCAACAGGTTCGTCTACAGAAAGTCCTTCCACGAGTCCAACGGAAAGTCCTTCCACGAGGGGTCCTACTACGAGTCCTTCAACGAGTCCCTCAACAAATCCTTCTACAAGTCCTACCAAAAATCCCTCAACAAGTCCTTCAGCAAGTCCTTCAATAAGCCCAACGATTTATAACAAAATGTGCCCAGTAAATGCTTCTTCTCTGTATGGCTCTGGCCCTCAAACATGGGGACAAGTCGGGCAAGATCTTAACGGTGACAATGATTTAGATCTGAGTGGTGATGGAGTAAGTTTATCTTTTGACGGAACGCGTCTTGCGATTGGTGCACGTCTTCACGATGGCGAAAACGGTGTCAATTCTGGTCATGTAAAGGTGTACGAGTTTGATTCCGAAAATCAAATCTGGTTACAGTTGGGCACCGATATTGATGGTGAAGCAGCTGACGACCAGAGTGGACACAGTGTAAGTTTATCCTCCGATGGCTCCTATGTAGCTGTTGGTGCCGATGGGAATAATGGTGCCGGAGGAAATTTTCCAAATGCTGGTCACGCCAGGGTTTTCAAATACGATACTGGCTTATCACAGCCCGATTGGGTACAAGTTGGACAAGATTTAGATGGCCTTGCTAGTAATGATTTTCATGGAGTTTCCGTAAGCCTTTCCCATGACGGGAAACGAGTTGCCGTTGGCGCATTTCGGGCAGAGAATACAAGTGCTATTTCCCCTGACGACGAGGGCCGTGTCATTATCTATGAACTGAACGATACCAACATCTGGAATCAGCTTGGAAACTCGCTTTTTGGAGAAAATCCAGACGATTACTTTGGAAAAAGCGTCAGTTTATCTCCAGATGGGACAACTGTTGCTGTAGGGGCTTATGGGTACGACGGGAATACCCCTTTTTCGGATATAGGTCAGGTACGGATTTACAAGTATTCGTCGGGAACATGGACTTTGTTTGGAAATCCCATAGATGGCGATGCAACGTATGATAATAAAGGATATGCTGTAAGCTTATCGTCAGACGGCACGCGAGTTGGTATCGGTGTCCAGTATCACGACTTGAGTCCTAAATCTAATGTTGGTATTGCAAAAGTTTACGAATTTGATACTGCCACAAGCGACTGGCAGATTATGGGTGATATTATCTATGGAGAAGAAGCCTCTGATTTTAAAGGCACAAGCGTCAGTCTTTCATTTGATGGTACGGAAATAGCAGTTGGCGTTCCGGGTTACAATAGCAAGACGGGTGCCTTAAAGATATACAGATATAACACCAGTATTGAAAATTGGGAACAAATCGGCACTTCAATTATCGGGGAGGCCGACGACGACGAATTTGGACACAGTGTTAGTTTATCCGGTGACGGCACTCGTGTTGCAGGTGGGGCGTTTGGAAACGACGCAGATTTGTCGGGTTCTCATGAAAGAGGTCACACACGGGTTTTTGATCTTTGCGAATCCCCTGTGACAGTTTCCCCCACTAAAAATCCTTCTGGAAGCCCTACGGGAACTCCTCCCGAGAGTCCAACTGAAACTCCTACCGGAAGTCCCACTGGAAGTCCAACTGGAAATCCTACATTAAGCCCTCAATACCACTACTGTAATGAAACTCTATGTGGAGCTAATTGTTCAGTAGATTACTGTGCACAAAACTGTACTGGAGTAGCCTGTGGGAGTTATTGTACCGCACAGTTTTGTGCTAGGGAATGCACTGGAGAAAATTGCGGCCAGTATTGCGAATCTTTCGACTGTGCTTCATATTGTGACGGGTTGAATTGCGGCCAAAATTGCAATTTTCCTGATTGTGCTAAATATTGCACGGGAGAAAATTGCGGTCAGTATTGCGAAGCTTTCGACTGCGCTTCATATTGTGATGGGTTGAATTGCGGCCAGAATTGTAATGGTCCTGGTTGTGCTGAATACTGCACGGGAGAAAATTGCGGTCAGTATTGCACACATACCGCTTGTGCAGAACATTGCACCGGAAAAAACTGTGGCCAATATTGCTCTCAAGACGAATGTGCGACTTTTTGTAGTGGGGAAAATTGTGGTCAGAATTGCACTGGATACCGATGTGCTCGACTATGTAGTGGAAACAATTGCGGCCGGTATTGTACCGAGAGTGAGTGTGCTTATGGATGCAATGCTACGAATTGTGGGCAACATTGTACGAATTTTTGGTGCTCCTACGGATGCAGTGGAGAAAATTGCGGACAATATTGCTCAGATGAGAGTTGTGCCCAATTATGCAGTGGAGATGAATGCGGCCAGCATTGCAATGGTGTACAGTGTGCTATGTTGTGCAATGGAGATAATTGCGGCCAGCATTGTACCGATTATCGGTGTGCTCTTCAGTGTAGCGGGAAAAATTGCGGCCAGAATTGCATTGGTGAACAATGTGCTATTGCTTGCAATGCTTTAAATTGTGGTCAGAATTGTACAGGCCTAAACTGCGCGTTTGGGTGCGAAACAGAAAATTGTGGAAACAATTGCCTTGGAAATGGACTTACGGCGGATAAAACTTGTGCTGAGAATTGCACGGGAGTAAACTGCGGAAGCGGTTCAAAACGAATAGATTTGAATTGCTCCGAATACGAATTGCAGTGGCACTGCGAATCTGATTCTCTTGTCGAAAATTGTACGTGGAACGGACAGTCGTGTGCCCCTACAGGAGTTTCCACGGGAAGTCCTACCTCAAATCCCACCTCAAATCCCACGGGAAGCCCAACAAATAGTTACGAATTCGGTTGTTCCCAAGGATTTGCCAAAAATTCACGCGGAGGGTGCAAAAACTGCTCTTTTTTCAGAGACATTACTAATCAGAACCCAGATTTTACTTGCAATTCAAACGATAACGCGCTTTGGTGCCGAAATGATATCACCCCATGTGAATGGATAGCCAAGAATGATCTATGTCAAAATGATGAAATCTCTACAAAAAGCTGTCGAAAATCGTGTCTAAACGAAACAACATGCGAAGAGCCCACAAAACGAGTTATTTTACCAGATGTGGATGCAAACTTTGTCGCCTGTTCTAGTGAGTCCATTTACAACTATTCATCCGAGGAAGAGGCCAAAATCTTGTGTCAAAATGTTCCTGGGGTTGATCCGAGTAAAGTGATGACTTTTTCTCATAACAGTGGATTGTGTGAAGCACCGTGCCCGGGCCAAAAGGACGCCTTTTCTTGTCTTAACAATGTCACAAATTCCTTACCAGATTCTGTGCCTGGTACAGGACCTATGTTATCGGCTTATATTGTCATAAGAGATAAATATGAAGGCCTTTCGTGCCGAGAGAGCAACATTACGCGAAATTCAAACGGAACACTGACCTGCTCTACTGAAAATTGTTTCGCAGAAGAAACTGGTGACTGCTTCGATGGAATGTTGGAAATGAGGTTTGGAATTTTTCGTCACGAAAACGATTGCTTTACTCAAAATCTTCAAACATACGATAATCAAAGTTTAACCCTATTCCGCAAACAAATGTTGCTTCTTTACTATACAGGAACTATGCAAGGCACGTGTGAGGGGTCAGACTGCATTCCGTCGAGTACAGGAATCTCTGCGCAAGTTCACTCTACCATACAATTAACACCAAATGAAAATATTGTAGCTCTTTTTGATGACAGTGATACCTCTATCATAACTGAAAAAGACGATATATTTATTGATTGGAAATATAATTTGGATCAGGATACCCTTCAGATTGTGGGAAATTCGGAAAAACTTGTCTTTTTATATTCCGAAGGATCACACAATCTTTATAAAGTCAAGGATTTTCAAAAAAATGGCGATGAGTGTACAGGTGGAGTTGCACAAACCGCTAAAATGCAAGACCTTGCTACTACTGGAACTTATTATTTTTATTGTTCTTTTACGAATCACTGCTCGGACCAGGGAGGAGGAATGCATTTGATCGTGACAGTGGTTGATACTTTTGTGCCGAATACTGATAAAATTAATTATTACAATGACCCTTTTAACGGCTGGGCTGAAACCGAATGCGAGGCGGGCACTTACCAAGATCAAATAGGCCAAACTGAGTGCAAACAACAAATTGCTACCGCTGTGCCTTCCGGAAGTCCTTCTACTAATCCTTCAGGAAGTCCTACTACTAAGCCTTCCGGAAGTCCTACTACTAAGCCTTCCGGAAGTCCCACCACTAAGCCTTCCGGAAGTCCTTCTACTAATCCTTCAGGAAGTCCTACCACTAATCCTTCAGGAAGTCCTACCACTAATCTTTCAGGAAGTCCCACCACTAAGCCTTCCGGAAGTCCTACTACTACGCCTCCTGGAAGTCCTACCACTAATCCTTCAGGAAGTCCCACCACTAAGCCTTCCGGAAGTCCTACTACTAAGCCTTCCAGAAGTCCCACCACTAAGCCTTCTGGAAGTCCTACAACTAAGCCCCCAAGCACTCAGCCGACATATTTAACAATAGATTGGCATGAGACAAATTTCCCTGAAAAACAGTATAAACAGTTGCAACAACATGAAGAAATTATATTTAATATTCCAGACTCGGGGGGCACATCTTTTTTTGAAAGGATAGGATTTAATAATGTTTCAGAAACCTGCTCCGGTGGACAAGAAATTACCGATGAAAATGGTGTTGTAAACAAAATGTATACATCACCTGGATATTATTATTACTATGCAGGTGATACAGAAAAATGCGAGAATGGCATGCAATTATTTGTAACGGTTGTTGAAACACTAGTACAGGATACGACTGATACTGGAACTTATAACGATCCTTACGACGGATGGAAGATTAAAGATTGCCAAATTGGCACCTATCAGGATGAGACTGCTCAAACTGAGTGCAAACCCTCGAACGACTGTTCCGCTGGTACATTTGTAACAAATCCTCTTGTTTCAAGTACGGTTGCCTCCACGCAAGACCGCATTTGTCAAAACTGTGCGGTGGGAAAGTATTCTTCAACAAAAAATGCGCAAAAATGCCAAATCTGTGCCTCTGGAAATCACGCAAACGATGAGAGAACGGGATGCAAGGAAGATTCTAAAGACGAAGATGGACTTCCTGACTGGGCGTGGATAGCGATTGGCACGGGTGCCGGTGTTATTTTTATCGTAATTGTCGTTTATGTGTCTAAAATGCGCATGAAGAAGAAAGGGAATTATTCTACGCAAGAAAATAGTAGTGCTGGGATTGGGTCGTTGATTTACTAGCAATTTATTAAAAGGCCTATATAATATCTCCGTTTTTTTTGATAAAACGAGGTAATCTATATCATCGCCAGTCATGGAAAATGATAGAATCCAATTGATTGTGATATTGAGTATATTCTTAATAATATCATTTTTTTGTATTATAAGATATTTTTTGCAATGTAGATGCCTTTGCATCCCATTTTCTTAAAGTCTAAAAAACAATGTTCTTGACCTTTTTTGTATCACCGTCAGTTTTCTTCTGTTTTCCCAAAAGAGTTTCTTTAACGTCGGTATATCGCAAGTGCAAGTCGGTTTTTTTAAATCCGCCGCGGTAAATTAGACCCACTGCCATGACAAGAAAAATAAGAATAAAAAGGCACCCAAAGAACGTTGCGGTGACTTCGACTATTGCATTGGTATCCTGCTTTTCTTGAAAAGCAATGTCTTCAAGAATTGTTGTTGGGGACAAGGAAGGACTGAACGATGGTGACAGAGTTGGGCTAAACGTTGGAGTGGCCGTTGTGGGGCTTGCGGTTGGAGTTGCGGTGGTTGGGCTTCCGGTTGGAGTTGCAGTGGTTGGGCTTCCGGTTGGATTGAGAGTAGGTGACGTAGTAGGAGCTGAACTACAGTCACCAAGACCAATATTTGCAGGCCAACCATTGTCAGTGCTTATTAAATTTTCACAGGACATGTTTGAATCAAGAAAAATATCATAAGTATTCACGTTGGCACCGATATTCCAAGCAGATAAATTTTGATTGAATGATGAAGCTCCTCGGAACAAAAAATTTGCTGTGGTGACCTTATTTACAACCCAAGAGGAAAGATCTTGATTGAACTTTTCTGTTACAAAAAAAGCCGAATCCATATCCTCGACTGTAGAAACGTTCCAAGACGATATGTCACTATTAAATTCTTTTGCATAGGCAAACATTGAATCCATTGTTCTTAATTTCTCAAATTTCCATTTACTGAGATTTGGTGCAAGCTGGCAATTATCAAACATACCATTGGTACTCTCAACGTTGCGAACGTCCCAGTCTTGAATTTGTAAAGCAACTCCAAAAGTATCCCAATCAGGTCGGCACGCCGGAGTGGCAAAAAGATGTGACATATCTGTCACTCTAGATGTGTCCCAGTTTTGAATTTCACAGTATTGTTCATAATACAAATGATTTAATTTAAAAAACGCAACAGCATCTCTAATGTTGCTATCATCTATAGTTGAGTTACAAGTATCCCGAAGCACCCCCACTACAACAAATTGCCAAAGAAGATGCATTTTTAGTATAATTTTATTTCTTTTGGTTTATAGAATCTAAAGAAGCTGTAGGTCACTCGTCTTGACGGTCTTTCTACCGGCGTGTGCTGCGTTTGCGCGAAGTTTTGACATAACCTGAGAAATGTGCTTTTCCATGATTTGGGCCATGAGATCCGTTGCTTTGGCACCGCAACGCGTGACCTTTCCAAAGTCCTGTGTGTAAATATCTTTATTTCGTTCGTCGCCCTTTGCGCGGAGAAGTTTGATAGTTTGCTGCCTGGTAAACTGTTTCATTCTTGAGCGATTGATGGTGATCCTCTGGGAGGCATTTTTGAGAAGCGCCTTTCGCCTGCGCTTGTGAAGTGTTGCACCGGACCACCTGGGTTTTTTGCGCTCGGTCTTTTCGGGAGATTCTGCGGGAGGCTGGGTTTTTGCGGGTGTAGGCATAATTTTAAAGTTTAATACACAAGATTAGAAACCTTTGGGCCGGTAGATGCCTGAGACTCTTTTTTCCCGTGACTAAGTACGTTTAAGAACTCGACGGCGTTTCGGTTGAATACAATGAAGAGAATCGGGACGAGAAGCACCAATCCCATCCAAAACGATCCGTTGAATTCGTCAATGTCGTTGTGGTAAACCTATAATAAAAGTTTTCGTGAAATAAGAAAAAAAAAGAAAAATAAACTCGAAAAGACGAAAAATACCTTTTTTGTATCATGAGTTGCAGAATAAACCACAAGAAGAGCAACAGAAAGACCGGCAACAAGTAAAACGTGCCATATTCTTTGCGGTGGTCTTGTCACTGGACTCATGTCCTTGTCCGCAAGAAAAGCGTGATAAAACGTAGCATAATTAAAGATCAACGGAAGATAATGAATAATAGTATTTCTGTTGTGATGGAGAAGAAACTATAAGGCTTGGCGAAAACAACAGTTTTCCTCAAAAAAACTTACCCAACCCAAAAACCGAAAACCCCGTACAGTTCGTACATGTCGTCACGCAATTTCTCGCTTGCAATCGTGACGATGGCAAAACTCAGTGCCACTGTCCATACTAAAACTGTTGAAAGATCGTGAAGCCACAAGTGACTCTTCGGGTTGTTCAGGAACGACGTATAAGCGGCGAGTTGTACCAAGAGAGACCAATTCGTGAAATAATTTCCCAAACTTTGGAGATGGGACGTTATAGAGCTCGTTAGAATGGTGGTAATAAGGGCCCCGGCACCAAAAGCCCAGCCGAAGTTGTTGGTGCCCAGAAACACAAGCACGCGGTCGAGTCCGCGGTAAAAGCCCGAAACCTTCTTTGTCCGAGCACTCATGGTTTGAATTGAGTTTGATTGGCATGGGTTATATTTTAAGAAAAGTGTGGTCGACAACTTTTTTTCAAGGGGAATAACTATTCTAAACTTAAACGACTAAAAAAACTGTAGCCGACGTTCGTGACCAATTCTGCATAGAATCGTATTTCCGCGTAAGCGTTGCTTTCGTCAAAAGATTTTTTCTGTACCGCTTCGCTTGTGTAGTAAGCCCGCATTTTATCTAATGTCACGTGGTCCGTGTCGCGAAAGTGCTCAATACGGTCAGTTAAATCCAGCCCGTAGGCGAGAAGAGTGTATGAAACAGCGTATACAAATGGTTCATCAATGATATCGTCCTCGTCCCTTTCAAGTTTTACTCTGCATTTGGTGGCGGGTTCGTATCCTACGCGATCGTACTTGTTGCCGTGATCGTAGCACCAGCAAAGTTCTTCGTCCTGTTTAACGTCTCTGGTGAGTTTTAGATAGATTCTGAATTGCGTGATGAAGTTGTAAAGGGAAAAATCCTTTCTTTGGGAATATTCAAAAAACTTCTTATTGTACATAGGATGATAGCTTGGAGTGACATTTTCCTCTTGGCCCGGGGACGGTTCGTTGGAGAACATTCCCAAAAGCGGCAAGTGGAGTTTTCCGCCCTCGTCGAATTCTTTAAAGAAGGCGACATCGGGATAGGCAACAAGCTCCAAGCCGTCCTTATATGGCACCTGCACGCTGTGGTACTTGTATTCTTCTCTTATAAAGTTGAGTTTTTCCTTAAAAGAAGTTTTCAACCGTCCAATAGTTTCCTCAAGTCTCTGTGCGCGTGCTAGCTTGGTTTTGAATCTTTTTTTCACGACTTGATCAAAAACGGGAAAGGGCTCGAGTTCCTTTCTTTCGTATTCCGCAAGAAGATTTCTTAAATGCTGAAAAAAGAGTTCCCCCGAGTTGTCACCGTCGAATCCCCAAAAAGAGATTTGGTAAGGGGCCATGTATGTAATATGCACCGGGTCCACTGCAATATCCCGTGACGCGTGGAGCGTGGCCATCGCGCTGCTCATTTTTATATCCCCGGGCTATTTGTTGTGGATATACTATCCGAACCATGGGAAACTGCTACATGCGTTACTGCCCGGAGGATCTACAGACGGCGGATAATATGGCGCGCGTGTGCCGCATGAGGAAACAAGTGCTTGGGAAACAGCACGCAGAAATACTTTTAAGGGCAAAAAATGCAAAAAGGAACAAAAATGGGAACGGTCAGTCCCTCCGTCCCTTGGCACTGCAACTAAAGCAAATGAAGCAGCAGATGAACAAATTGGAGGAAGTGGAGATGAATTTTCTAAACATCGCTTCTATATCCCAGACAACGGGTGCCCTTCAAACGATCACCGAGCAGTACAACACGGGACACGTTTCCCGCGAGAATGTGGATATAGACGAAGTACTTGATTTGCAGGACGCTCTGCGCGAGCAACAAGAAACTTTTGCTGAAATTGACAAGGCACTGGCAGAGCAATGGATGCCGATGGACGATCTCTCGTTCTCGGGCGGGGGACCGTCGTCCGGTCCAGATACATCACGGGAAAAACTATTGGAACAGGAACTAGGTGACTTTTTGTATTTTTTGATTTTTTCTAATTTTTGAAAAAAGATTGCACTCACGATAATTATTTTACAGAGGGTTACATCGCAGAAGCCGCGGAAGCAGAGAAGCCAGCAGAGGAACCGGAAAGCCCGCCAAAATCGGAAAATCCGCAGGAGTCGTTAGAAAGTCTACCGTCACCGCCAAGCTTCAAGGATTCAACTCCGACCAAATCAACGTCACAGCAAGAGACCGGTAAGTTTCCGTCGTTTGAGAGAAATATGGTACTTTTCTGATTTTGGTGCTATTTTACAGAGTTCTCGGAGCAGCCGGTTCTTTCCTATGCGTAGGAATCACGGTGCCCGTTTTGCTACTTTTGGTTAAATGGTTTCTGGACCGTCACGTGCCGCTCGCTTCGGATCTTTCTCGGGGAGGCGCGATTGCAATCGTTGTTTCGTTTGTTTCTGCCATTCTTTTCATGTTTTTTTACTGGGCATTTACTGCCTTTGGGCCTTTTCACCGGCATACCATTTCTCCTACGTGGTCGTCACCGCGGTTGACTCTTTTTATGGAACTCAATCCTTTTTTCGGCTGGCTCATTCCCGTGACGACGTTCTTGAGAGGGCATGTGCTTATTGCATTTTTACGGTGGACGCTTAATTTTGCGGCATTTTCGATTTTTGCTATTGGGGAAGGCATTTTACGGCCCGACTACGAAAAGGCGTGCTGTTACGGAAAGGATCGTCTCTCTGGAAATGAGTACGGCGGTCACTGCGACAATCCAAATTTGCATAGCCCAAAGGGGTTTTTTGTTTGCGACGAAAATGGTCTCTCCGATACACACAAAGAAATGCTTACATGGATGTACATACTTCTTGCCCTTTCTGCGATAATTCAAATTATCAACATTACAATGATTGATTTTGACGTTTTGGAAAGAATAGAACGAATAGTCACGGACGTTAGGGACAGGAAGCTCCTAACGAATATTGACTGCAACGACGGTGACAAATGCGCAATCAACTTGGCACTCATCTTTGAAAGAATGGGAATGCCCGAAAGATTGCTTAAAAAGGCTTTTCCTGGTCTTGAAGAGGAGGAAGCCCTTAATTTGGGTCGCTCTAGGAGACTCCATAGGCACCCGCATTGGGCTCATCCTGGACTCTACAGATTATTATGTCTGGATCCCATCTTTGGAATGATTCTGAGTGTTCAGGATTTTCTCGGATTTGCCGATTTAAGGGGAATAACCCGAATACTTTGCAACATTCTTGGTTCCTTCGCTATATTTCTTAGTATAGAGATTTTGCAGCCCATGCATAAAGCGTGGTGTTGTTATGGTTCAGGAAGGAATCTTCGCGACGAGCAAATCAATGGAACCCACTTTACGTGCACCCAGTGGATCGAATACTTTAGCAGAACGCAGGACAAGAGGATTCGTGACGTTTTTATTGATTCTGAGCTTTTTCCGAACGGAAGCTGTATGCAACACGATACGTTTGGGCTGCTGGCCGCCTGGTGCCTTCTCGTTGGAATTCTTTTGCTTGTCACTTCGATTTGCCTCTGGGTATTTGGATTCATGGCCGCGGAAGATTCTTGCGAGCACGCAGCACGAAGACTGTTTAGAGATACCAAACCGTCACAGAGATATGCACTGGTTCAGGCCATGGATTATTTGGGAATTGCCCATGGAAAGGTTAAGATCATCAAAAATAGTTAAAATGGGGTTGTTTAATCTAGAAAATAAATCTTGCTTAATCTTTTTAGTCCCTTATCTATGTCTTTTAAATCGGCACTGGTAATGGGTGCCTTCTCGCAGTCGCCCGTTTCCTCGTTTGAAATAAACTTCTCGATAACCGCGTCGCCTTTAATCCACTGAATATGGGGATTTCTAGGCAATCGCTTAAAACTTCCGAGTTCATCGCAACGTAGAACAATCTCAATCACCCAGTCTTCAGTGCCTTTATGAACAGTGGGTATTCTGCAAACTGGATACAATTCGGTTGCGACGCTTGACAGGAGTTGTGTTTTTGCAACTATCCTCTTTTCGCCGTTGCACGGGCACGCGTAGACACTGGGCATCTTTGGAAATATGAAGAATTCCTTTGTACTTCAAGTAGCAGTAAGCTAAAATCCGGGGTAGCAGAAAAACCAAAAAAATAAACCAAAAGGTATCCCAGTGAGTCATTTGAATGTTTTACTTTGATAAAGTTTCAGTTCTTTGTGGTTATAAACCTCCTAGCATTGTGAGATCACGACTTTTTTTAAATTAATTAAACATAGAAATATATTTTACATTACTTTATTGAACCATAAAGGTTGTAAGGCAAATCGTTCATCATGGATTGGCTCATCAAAGTTGTAATGTGTACCCGCCTGCCGTAGCTTAGAAGATCTAGGCGTTTGTCACGCTTTAATTTAATGCGGTTCACGCGACATTTCTCGATCTCTTCTAGTTTCTTCAGTCTTTTCATATAATTAACTTTTAACTTGTTTATGTGAGTTTTGGTGTGCCTTGGAAGAGTTTTCATCAATTCGTTAGATTCTTCTTTTGATGGAGCGTGTATAATATACCACGCGAGTTCCCGCAGCCGGTGCCACAACAAGCTGTGTTTTTTGTCAGGCACGATGTAAGAACTTGGCGGGTGATACACTCGTTCCTTTTTTCCATACTGTATAAATGTTTGTATATCAAATTCTATCCATCTTTTCCCTTTGAACCTTGTCAAATCCATTTTAACTTTTATTTTTTTTGATCCTTTCTCTTTATTCTTGTCTTTGTTTCTTTTTCCGGTTTTCCTGTGCACAAAAGAATAACAAGAGCCGTCCACCAAAGATCCTTTTCAACACCAAGATCGTCGTTATTGGTCACCGGCTTCTCCTTTTCCATTTTTATACTTTGCGGACTTTTTCGTGATTAAGAACTATTTAGTTCCCTAGGCCACAATTGGAAGTTTGAAAAATGGTAGAAAAGGGAAGCGCCCATGTGACAATGTGCGATAGCAGTGGAGAATCGTATACAGGCTACTGGGATTGGGTTATGAATAGGCCACAAGGACGAGGAAAGTGGGTTTACCCATCGGGTGATGTATGCGAGGGATTATTTGATAAAGGAAAAGCAACAGGGAAATGTGTGTATACTTTTGCAAATGGGGATTGTTATAGAGGAGAGATGAAGCACGGAAAGGCAAACGGGGTTCGTAAAAAAAACTGGTGTCTTTTTTTGTTGAGTATTCATTTTTTGATAATTTTTATAAAACAAGTACGGCAAGAAAACATTCTCAGATGGGTCCTATTACGAGGGATATTTTTTTCGTGATATGTACGACGGAAAGGGGTTTTTTTTACATTGCGAAGAAAACACCGAACTTCGCAAAATTGAAAACGGCACCTGGAAAAGCGGCGAAATGATGAAAGGGATTGTTACAACTTACGATAGAAACGGCCAGGTGGACAAACGCGTTTCTTTTGTAAGAATAGATTAAACTTTTTGAAGTTTTTGCTGTAAATCGGCCAAAATTACAGGTTCCATTTCTTTGAAGTATTCTCTTCTATACTCCAATTCTACTTCCACGTTGAGATTATACACGTAGCGGAAGAGTACGTCTCTGTAAACCCTTGGTCCTTTTATCACACGACGCCGCTCCTTTTCTGTAAGATTCCAGAAAAGACAGTATAAAATTGTAATGTATGTTGTAGCTTCAGGAAGAGAGACGCGTAACATAATTAAGACTTTTACTAGAATCTATCAACCTTTTCTGCATTAATAGTTAGAATCCAAGACACGCCAGCATCTCCGAGATCCACACAGACGCGCTTCTGGGAGCCGTCCGTATTAATCATCTTCTTGAGCCAAGCGCGTGCACTTTCTTCTTGGGCACTGGGTTGTTCTTGCTTTGGTTCCTCTTCTGTTCTTTTTCTTTTTTTTTGCGGAGAAGGTGCCTTTTCTGGGGTTTTCTCTGGAGACTGTGGTTCCTGCTCTGTCACAGGCGGAGTGGGATTTGGTGTATCCTCTTCCTGTATTGGAGCAGGTTTTTTCTTCTGAAACTTGATAGTTGTCTGCTTTTGCTTGGAGTTTTTCCTTACTGTCCTGTTTTGCTCGTTTGTGAGCTTTTTTCGAAAGATGTCAGTTTTCAGAAGTTAAAAAAAATACTCATGCCATCAGACCTCACCGAAGCATTATGATCCGAAGATGTAATAGGCATAGGAACATTATACGAAACGCCTCCGTGCTTGATTACATGGTAACTTTCAGCATCCATCATATTTTTCTTGTCGGTCACCCATTTTTTCGGCGTTTGCGAAGAACCTTTGCTGCTTAAGTCCGCTGTTAGCAGTGACATCGTGTGATGCGTTTTAAAAGGCACCAGTCGCCCGTCCTGACTCCAGACTCCGAAAGTATACACGAATTCTGCGTTTTTGTCTTTTTCTCCCTTTTTCGTCAGTATTGACACCACTTTCACGCAGTTATCCCGTGTGACTTCTTTCGAAGAAATGAGATCGGATAGGCGCTGATTAATAGCATTGGCCTTTGAATTCGTATCTATTCTGCAAGTCGCAGTGCTTGGTTGCGGGAGTATGTGCCCAGTCACTTGGTTTTCTCGTTTTATCGTGGCTTTGAAGATTTTCGCAACGGTGTGACCACTAACGTCCACCATCTTTTTATTGGAAGCCGCCGATACAGTTGTTCCGGCCGGGGAAGACTTTGAGGATACTGTCTTGGTCTTGGGCTTGGGTTTGGGTTTTGAGATGGGAACCGGTGATCCATCCGCGATAATTTTGGTTTTCATCGCTTTTTTCTTTTTGGAAACTTTTGCCGGCTGAATATCAACGGGTGGCTCTTCCGCGTCGTCCATCATCTCATCAGAATCCAACTCTTCTTCGCTTTCTACCACTTTGCCGTGAGCAGTGACTTCTTCATCTTCAGAGTTGAAATCGCTTTCACTATCTTCGTTGGCTTCCTCAGCAGAATTTTCGCTGTCATCGGAAAGATTGTAATCGTCTCCTTCATCGTCGTAGTCAAAGTTGGCGTCGCGAGGCATGGCAGTAATAGTCACTTGAATTGGCTAGTCGAGGTAGAAAATATGCCCAAAGGGACCAAAATGCGGGGATATATACCCTTTTTGGGGTTATTTTTTATTTTTTTACAAAAGAGATTCTTCCGTGCGGATTAAAGGCGGTATCTCTGCCTGTGTAGGAGGAGGAGGCACCGTTAAAACAACGGGACTCGAAATTTCTATATGAATTGGTAAAGTAGTTTCTCCCATTGCAATTTCTCGATCCTTTTCCAAAAGAGGCCGTGCCATAATCTGTAATCCAGATGCGGGCACGCCACAGCAAGCCCCCAGCAATTCCTCAAAGTTTTTTTCCGTGATAATCTAAAAAATTGCAAAAATCAGAAAAATGAAAGAAACCAAAAAAAATCAAGACTTGCCATTAAATCCGAAGTGCTGACACTTATCCCGTTCCCCGGGAAATAAAGCCCAAACGGCGTCAAAAGATTGGGATCTCTGCGAAACTGGCGATAAACGACCAGTGACCCGTCTTGGCGCCGCTCTATAATCCCCTTTGAAAGATTTTCACGAGTTATAACTCCAAACATGTCACACCATTCGCCAGAACGGGGACCGTTTTTCCCTGTGTTCAGAAAAAATCAGTTTGACTGAATTTCTCCATTTTCACAAAAAGTACTCACTTGGAGGTTTGATTAAGCATATATCGCATACGGCGCCAGAAGGAGGAACAACAACAGAAAAGGGATCCTGGATTCCCGGTGCCTCTAGTATAAGCTCCACGTGAAATTGGTTGGAATTTGAAGCAATCTTCAAAAAAGCCCCCGCTGGTAAAACAGCGCTCACTCCATCAAGCGTGACTTCATCAATTAGAAGCGGCTCTTTAACACCAAGATTGAGATTTCGCCAGTTTTTCTTTTTGGGGAAATTACTCCCAGGAATATCCGTGCCAATCATGACAAGCGTCTCGTCGTCTTCCGGATTGTTCATATACCGACGGTCACCGCCGCGTCCCATCCTCGCTGCTATTTTGCTGCGAAAATTTGCAAAGGAGTTTTTTTTCATGGCCTTCTACGCAAAGAATGTCGCGGGTGCCTTATACGCCCAAAAAAGTATAACCATTCGTTCCCAGGGGAAAACAAAAAGGCACCGCCATGAATCGATGGCTTGTCTTGATCCTGGCCATTGTGCCACTCGTATTTCTTTTGATTGCTATTATGCCCGACGTTGTGTGGCAAAAATATGAGTTTAGTTTTAAAGATGAAAATTTTGAAAAAGCTCCAAAAAATACAGTTGAAAAGTCGCTGTGGAAACACGATACCTTATATTATAATATAAGCTATGACGCTGCAAAAAATGAGATAAGTTACCCCAAAATTTCATCGAAAGGGAATATTTTCGGGGATTCCGATGAAAACATATGCAGTGATATCAGAAAAGGTTTGACAAACTGCTGTGATCCTCATCTTTATACTCAATATACGTTTGTCGGGGCCATTGCGGGTGCCGGTGTCACTCTTCTTTTGGCCGTTCTTTATGCCGTTTTTGGGAAAAACAAGCTTCTTTTGCACGCTTATGCACTGTTTGCATTAATATCGGGAGCTTTGGCGGTCACGACGATTGCTTTATGGGACGAGCACATGGGAACACATAATTGTGGACTTGAAGAACTTCAAGAAAACAACGAAGAGCTTTATGACAAACAAAAAACAAGCCTAGAATTGGGCTTCATTTCGGCCGCGATTGGTGCTGCTATCTACATTTTTGTTGGATTTCTGAGCTTTTATTACGCACAAAGAAGTTCCCCACTCCCGGGTGTCAAGGGGGGAATGATGACGCAAAATAACCCCGCGTACAATTTACAAAGTCTGGTTTTTTAAAGTTATTTAATATAAGTCTATGAGTCTTAAAAATACAAGTAAAATGATATTTCTGTTATTTCTTGGCTTTGGTGCCCGTAATCCTCGTCTCGATTGCATCGTAGATCCATCTGGTCTTTATGGAGATGTCAACGAAAACGATATTTCAAAGGCAACAATTGATTTTAAAGAAAATCCTCCTGTATTGTGGCCGAATTCTAAATTTATTTATGAAATAGTCACCGACGATTTGCAACAAGGAAATCCCTGTTACAACAGAAAAAAAAGTTACTGTGGACCACAGGATCATAATGCTTGTTTGGGAGCAGATGAAAACGGGCTAATGGACAGAACCTTTAAAACCACAGACGGCACATACCAAGCCATTTCTCAGAGACTTACAACTGCTGGTAATGAAATAACCGCAAAAGCACCGAGTTTTTCTATCGAGAGATTCAATGAAACAATACACTCCCAATTATCAGTCTCCCCGATTTGCGTTGCATATTACAAAGACGGCTGTTTTGTTACGGGAATTGGCTATCTAGGATATGCATCGCTTATGGGTATTGGCTGGTGTTTATATGATGTACCTAGTATTATTCATGAAATTTTACACGCTCTTGGTCTTCGTCACGAGCACCAAAGCAAAATATCAGGCGAATATTTGGAAACTTGTCAAGATAGAAAGGAGGCTTGTAATCCAAACGATTACAATTGTTATAGGAACGATGACTATCTTTCATACAAAAATATTCACGATTTTTCTTCTGTGATGCACTATCATATAGGTGGATGTAGTATGGATTTTACCGAAAAGGGAGAACGCTTGCTTGCAGAAATGAATATGACCGCAGACGATGTGGGAATGGTAGATACTCTTTCCGATACTGACGCAGAGGCGCTTGAATTCCTTTACCAAGGCGGTTCCATAACATGGTTTCCATCACCGAGTCCTACCTTTTCACCAGGGGGGATAAACTGCTCCGAAGGAATGTATAAAGAACCTTCTCAACAGAGAGCTTGCTATTATCCCAACGCATTTTCTATAACAAGTGGAAATTGTGAACTTAGAGCAGAAGGAGGTTGCGTGACTAGTAAAGGGCACCCGAATGATGATTATCCCCATAACCAAGATTGTAAAATTGAGGTACTAAAATCTGGCTATGTTGATTGGATTGACTTTTATTTGGACGTCCAGAGTGTTCTCACAGTTCCACCCTTTCAAGGAACACATGATAATAATCCTTGGCAAACCAAGATATATCTTTTAAAAGGCCATGAAATACAATTTACGGCTGGTGATAACTGGTATCCCATTAAAAGCGATCAACGAAATAACATGTGGGCCCTTTGTTTGAATTCATCGAACGCACCAAACGAAATCCCAACTTCTAAGCCAACTTCTTCACCGTCTGGGGCACCGACTGAAAGCGCAAAAGAAGAAACTTCGTCCCCTACAGTAAAAACATCTACCGTTCCAACTTCTTCACCGTCTGGGGTACCGACTGAAAGCGCAAAAGAAGAAACTTTGTCCCCTACAGTAAAAACATCTACCGTGCCAACTTCTTCACCGTCTGGGGCACCGACCTCGGAATCCAAACCAACCCGGTTAAAAACAGAGATTATCGTGATTGCCGTGTCTTCCGGTGTTTTCTTTGTAGGAATTGTATATTTTCTAGTTTCTAAAAATTCCAAGACAACGAAGAAAGCACAGGTGGAAACAATAACGACGACAAAACTGGTATTTTGAGAGTAAGATTACTTTACAATAAACATAAAAGTATAAGCGTAAACGTGTTATACATGAAAATGCAGATTCTTTTACTGATCTTCTGCGGTACTCGTCTTAATGGCATGGACAGTTATGGTGACATATCTAGGGCAGCAATTGATCCACGGGTCGATGAATTTGATAACGGGCTAGTTTTGTGGCCCAACTGTAAAGTGGTATACGACATTGTTACTGATAATATCACAGACGAATCTCATCCTTGTTTCACTTACAAGAAAACCAAGTGTGGAAAAGGAGATTCTAATTGCAACGGTGATTCTTTAATTGATAGGACGTTTAGTGGTGAAAAGTATGACAAGGTAGTCGAATCCATTCGAATAGCAGGAGAGAACATTAGTCAAAAGGTACCAGGTTGCGGTATTGAGAGATACGACCCGGAAATCCATCAACACATTCTTTATCCCAATTGCGTCGTTTATTATGAAAATGGCTGTTTTGTACGAGATACTGGGTATGCAGCAGTATATTTTTTGTCTTCCGCGCAAATGGGGCTTGGTTGGTGCCACGGCAACGTAGATTCGATAATACATGAATTTTTGCACTCTTTTGGTCTTGTTCACGAGCACCAGAGTAAAATCGCTGGGGAATATTTGATAACATGTCAGGACAAAAACGAAACTTGCTATCCTTCTCCTGGCGATTGCTATAGATACGATCATTACATACCATACAAGAATGCTTACGATCTATCTTCTATTACGCATTATGATTTGAACAAGAACTCACATTGCAATATGACTTTGACAGAAAAGGGGAGACAACTGCTTCAAAATTTGAGCATGGAAGAATATCAAGTAGGAAGATTACTGACACTCTCTGATCTAGACGCGGAGGCGCTCACAGCTCTTTATGAAAATGGTCCCTGGGGTCCATCAGCAAGTCCGACTGTATCACCGGAAAAAACGCCTACAAAAAGTCCAACGAGCAGTTCCGGAGAAAACACGGATTCCACGACAAAGGCACCGACAAGTGCCCCCACAAGCGGATCCGAGACAAAAGGTCTAAGTATGGAAATAATAATTGGAATTGGTGCTGCGGGTGTATTTTTCTTCGGGATCGTCGTTTACTTCTGTTTTTTTAGAAATAGGAACAAAACGAAAGACGTACAAATACAACCCTCTACAAGATTGATATTCTAGGCAAGCTTTTATTACGCTCAAAAAAGCTCCCCACTCTCGGGCGTCAAGGGTGAAATGATGAATCAAGAAAACTCCGCGTACAATTTACAAAGTCGGGGTTTTCAAAGGTATCTTATATAAACTAGAAAATTTTAAAATACAAGTAAAATGTTTTTCTTGTTAATTTTCTGTTTTGGTTTTCGCGTTCCCGATATAAACGACGTTCTATATGAGGATCCCAATACGAAAAATATTATTTCTCAAGCCGTGATCGATTTTAAACCCAATCCCCCGACGTTGTGGCCCAACTGTAAACTGGTTTATGAAATAGTCACAGATGATTTACCCCCAGAAAATCCTTGTTTCTTAGCAAAGCAAACTGAGAACGAAGAAGATGGAATTATAGACAGAACCTTTAAATTAAGCGACGGCAAATACCAAGCCGTTTCCCAGGCACTTATAGATGCTGGTAATAATATTTCTGCAAAGGCACCGAGTTGTAGCGCTGAAAAATACAATGAAACAATACACACTCAAGTATTTCCAGCCTGTGTTGCATATTATGAGGGTGCGTGTTTTGTCTGGGGAGTTGGCTATCAGAATAGATCCACTTTATGGGGATTTGGTTGGTGCCACAGTCATGTTCCTTCCATCATTCATGAGTTTTTACACGGGTTCGGTCTTCTACACGAGCACCAAGGCAATACTGCGGATGAATACTTAGTTACTTGTCAAGATACAGGCAGAACATGTGATCCGAACCCTCACAATTGTCACAGACAGGATTACTTTCTTCCATATAAAAATGAATACGACATTACGTCAATAATGCACTATCCCATATCATCTGATTACGCATGTGGTATGAATTTTACCGAAAAGGGAAAACGCTTACTTGAAGAAATGAATATGACCGCATACGATGTGGGTAGGGTAGATACTCTTTCTGATACGGACGCAGAGGCACTTGAATTCCTATACCGAAGCGGTTCCAAAACATGGTTTCCATCACCGAGTCCTACCATTTTACCAGGGGACATCAACTGCTCCGAAGGAATGTACAAAGAACCTTCTAGACAGAGAGCTTGCTATTATCCGAATGCATTTTCTATAAAAAGTGGAAATTGTGAACTTAGAGCAGAAGGAGGTTGCGTGACTAGTAAAGGGCACCTACTCCGTGAAGATTATCCTGCGGAACAAGATTGTGAAATTATTGTAATAAATTCTGGCCATGTTGATTGGATTGACTTCTATTTGGACCACTACAGCATGCTGCAAGTTGGACCTATCTATTATTTTGTTCCTCATTTCAATAATATGCAATTACCCAACATACCTCTTTCAAAAGGCGATGTCATAAAATTTAGAGCTGATTGGAATAATGATACACGAAATAACATGTGGGCCATTTGTTTAAATTCATCGAGCGCTCCAGACGAAATACCGACTTCCGTGCCAACTTCTTTGCCGTCTGGAATGCCAACTTCTTCGCCGTCTGGAATGCCAACTTCTTCGCCGTCTGGGATGCCAACAAATAGCGCAAAAGAAGAAACTCCGTCCTCTACAGTAGTACCAACAAGTGCCCCCACAAGCGATTCTGAAAAAAAAAGTCTAAGTGTGGAAGTGATTGTTGGGATTGGTGCTGCAGGTATATTTTTTTTGGGAATTGTCGTTTACTTCTGTTTTTTCA
>MDTG01008913.1_pt1 | contig 22328 bp, 16 predicted proteins | sample 811421 | NCBI WGS metagenome assembly MDTG01 (sample SAMN05326645, study PRJNA326480) | marine metagenome | isolation source: seawater | place: Pacific Ocean: South East | collected 2011
TCTAGTGACGGCACTCATCCAATTCCGGGCCAAGGACTTTTTCATCGCAACCACCACTACGGACTTTACCGTGCTCGGCACGTGCGTGGAGACGCTCACGCTCGATCAGCTGAAGGAGCTCAAATACGACAAGGGCGATCTGGATTGCAAAAACGACCCTGAGAGCGGAAACAGGCTCAAGCTGCTCAACACGCTGCGTACAACCGTGCACGGGGTGTACTGGACCTACTGGAACGGCATGGTGGACGACGGCACGGGCACAGGCACCGAGGTTGCCGCCAGCGCCGCGTCTTCTCCGCGTGCGGAATACCTGCGTCAGGTGATGGCTGCACAACAGGCGCATGTGCTGGGCAAGGTCGACGCTTTCTACGCGTCGGGCGTCGGAAACGCGCAGGACACCTTTGTCAACGTGGGGCTTAATTTCACCATGGCCTTCGAAGCGCTCGAGCTCGTGTCGATGGTCGACGTGCCGGTGTCATGCGACGACATCTACGGACTCGCGTACACCGACATCAGCAACGATCACCTGCAGGTTCCCCATTACCCTTTGCCTGAGTGTCAAGGCTTGACCACAGAGGAGTGCACCGCAACTAGGAGCGGCCAGTTTGATGACACTGAGTACGAGCTGTACATCAAGAACATCCGCAAGGGCCGCCTCGACAACGATGAGCAAACCAAGGATACGTGGCCACTTGCTGAGTTCTCGGTAGATTGTCCGGGCGAGGCTCAGACCATGGGCGTGGACTACCTGCCGCTCGGACAGAGCACTGAGCAGCAAGCGCTTACGGCGGATATGAAAAAGTACATGTACGCACACTGCGTCGCGCAGTTCCAGTTTGCTTCCGTGAGCACGGACCCATGGGCGGGCACGTACGGCATGCCGCTCCCGGGCATCGAACCGGGTCCGCAGTTCTATCCGTACCCGCAGGCCGACGGCTTCAACTCCACTTCGTCTTACAGCCAGCGCGCGCGCATGTACCTGGGCCAGCGCTTTGGGTTGAGCGTGTGGGCATACGTGCCGATGTTCCTTGCGACGGTTTTCCTGCTCGGCGATTCCATCGTCTTCTTTTTTGCCGAGGCGCTGATGCCTTCGGTGATTGCCGACCAAGTGAATTTTGCCACCAGCGCGCTCAACAACGTACGCGACAGCCTTGTGATCGCGTCCACCTCAAAGTCGTCGCGCCGCTTCCGGCTGTCCATCGACTTTGTTGCCGTGCTGGTCTCCATCATTTTCTACTCGGTCTTCATCGCGGCGCCTTGGGGGTTTTATTACTCTTCGTTGCCGCGCCCCGAGTGCGAAAAGGTGGTACTCGCTGGCACGACGACCGAAGTCGGTGCCAAACCCGACCACGGCGTACCGCAGATGTTTTGGAAGGGCACAAAGGGCGGCTGGCGCACCGACTGGGACGCCACGTGGTACGATCTCATGACGCTCTTCCTGCAAGTTCTTGTGCTTCTCCTGCTGCCGCTCACCACGACCGAGATGTGCCGCAACATCAACAACTCCGTCAAGACGGCCACAAATGGACGCACCACCGACACGGGTGTGCGTGAGGCGGCGCATCGCGTACAGAATCACGCCGCGTACAAGTTTACGCAGCGCGTGCTCGTGTTGCCTCTCATCTTGGGCATCGCCGTCGTCATTGTGGGCCAAAGTGTCAGTGGTGCACGCTTTGGGATGGCGTGGGCGGAGGGCGTAGTTGCGCAGGAGCAGAATGCCGACAACACCGGCTTGCTCTTTGACGAGGTCGCCATCTCGGGACACGTGTACGATCAGACGATCGCCACCCTGGCTGCCACCACCGCGTGCGGCCTCGTCTTTGCCGTGGCCATGCAGCGCCACCTGATCAACGGAGTCGGATGCTTCTCGGCCACCCTCTTCTTTGGCTGGTGCGCGCTTGTCGTCTTCTTTGGCCTTCCACTCATTTTCTACGCAATGAGCCGCTCCATCTTTTCCGAGAAGAAGGCCAGCGAGGACTGCGCAGTCTTTCCGCGCAGCTCGCACGAGTTTGAAAACGACCTTTGCGTGTCGCGCTTCTGGACCTTTTTGGTCGGCGGTGGCATTTTTGTTGGCGCCGTTCTTGTCATGACCGTTCTCGGACTCTTCGAGGCTTTTCCGGGACTGTTTGCCAAGCGCCGCACCGCTTCGGTGCCCATTCCATCCACGCAGGAAGAAAGCGCGCTTATGCGCAAGACCGGCCCTGCCACGCGCGTCTCCACCCCCTTCGACCACGGTGTATCCGAGCCTTTCTTGCATCCTGGCCTGAAGCCAAAGACCCGAGCAACCACAGCAAACGAATTTCTCTATGGCAGCAAGCTCAAGGTGCCACCGGCGCGTTACAGGTGATGCGTGCGTGCGTGCGTGCGTGCGTGCGTGCGTCGCGCGTAGTCGGGTATGGGTAGGTAGGTTGGAACACGAGCGGGTGTGTGAGGAGTGGGGGGAATACGGGCGCCGTTTTCATTTGCATCGTGTGGGACGTAAACGTGGGTGGGCGTGTAACACTTGATAAGATAAAAAAGTGGACACTGTCGATTCACGTGAGCACTATGTCGATGTCTCCGAGCACGGGCACCTTTGCGCTCACGGTCACAGTGTGCTGCTGGCGGTCTAGGCGCGCGCTGTAGACGCTTACGAAGCGGCGGCGCAGTCGTCTCTCAAACTCAGCCTCAAGAATCACCGTGCCCGCCTCTGCCTCGGAGTTTTTGAGCCACCCCCTGCCGGAAATGCGCCCGCCAAGCGGCGCCCCGTTGAGGTAGACGTCGGCAATCCGCGTGCGCATATTTAGATCCACGGTAGCACTCACGCCGTAGAAGCGGCCCTCAAAGTGCTCGACTGGGTCGGCAAACCCCGCCTGCATGAGCACACGGTTGAGCATGCCCATGCGCGGCATCGTGGGTGCCGGCTGCGTGCGTGCGAGGGTTATGGCAAAGACGAGACACCGCATTAACGCTCACAAATCCGCTAATCTTAAAGTATCATGAGCGAGACTGCGTGTGTTAAGCTAGCGCGATGGCCTCCAGGGCAGTGGGCGTGCTGTCATCTGTGCGCGAGCGCGTGCGCAAGCACATCTCGGTTCCCGCTTCGGACACAGAGGCGCTCAAGATCTGCTTCCTCTGCTCGGCGGTCGAGAGCGACGCGCTGCTCGAACTCTCGCACTCACGCATCGTGCGCACCGAGGCGCGCACACACTGCGACACGCTCGCGATTACGCCTTACGAGTTCAATGTGATCCTCGACGACGACTCGCTCAACCAGTCGCGCAAGTTCAACCTGACGGCGGCTCTCACTGAAAACGAGGCCGAACTCGAGCAGCAGCAGCAGCGCAAGCGTATCGAGTCGGCGCTGCGGCTCACACTGGCGGAGCCGAAGCAGCGCGAGCTGTGGCAGTCGAGTCCACGCGTGCGTACGCGCGTGGCGCTCGCCATTTTGCGCAAGCATGGCCATGCCGAATGCATGCAACACGCGCTGGGCGAGGTGCTTGGCTCTGACCTGCGGCGCGTCGACGACCTGCGTGCCGACACGGAGGAGGTCGGCATCGACATCATGAACGTTGCTGCGCTGATATCCACCGTGTGCACGCAAATCACGGCACAATAAGTTGTTGGTGGGACGTTGTAAGCAGGAGGGGCGTTTGCGTGCGCGCGTGTGGCGCGTGCAATGACGCGTCTCGAGGACGTGCTGGCGGCGGGCGAGCGGCGTCACGGTAAGGCACCCTACCGGTTTGGGTGAGGCCCACCGCGAAGCGCGCCGCCGCCCTCGGAGAATGAGGTGCTAACCCCGGAGCGCAAGCGCTTGCGCGAGAAAGCGCTCGCAGACCCCGAGCGCGCGCTGGAGATTTTGCGGGGTCACCCACTCGACGTTAGGTGGTGGAAGGAAATGACGCGCAAGTAAAAGAAGTGATGCCACTTGATAACGGGGGGGAACCCATGAAGCGGTGCCGCGCAAGGGGGCACGTTGTTTGCGCGTCCCTGCGGCGTCGCGGAGCACACCCTCTTCCCCTTAGGTGCACTTTGTTGTTTTTATAGAGCGTTAAACAAATGAGAAAAGCGTGTACACGGCAAGATTGGCGCCGGTTAAGAATGCCCGTGGGTGCCGGCACCGGGTTGATCGCGTTTGCAACTGTTGCAAGGCACGCAAACGCGCGCACACACGTCACGGCATGACGACGACGTTTGCCGACGAGCTCGGAAAGGTAGCCGCCGTGGCACTCGACAAGAAAGAGCGCACAAAACAAGTGGAACTGGAGATGCTGCGCACCCACCTCGAAGAGGAATGGAAAAGGAGGATGCGCAATGATGCCATGCTGGCCGCCAAAGCGGGAAAGACCGCATACACTGGCAGATTCAAGACCGCCAAGTGCGGCTTTACGGTCTTGCAACCTACGAATATCGACGTGTGTGGCAGGTTGCCCGACGAGCTCCGGGCCATGTACAAGAACAACAACGTCCGCATCTCCCAAAAATCCGAGTGCGCACCTTCTTTTTGGCCAGAGTTTGATGTGACAATCACGTTTGCCACGCAGGCCGCCGAGAGCTTGGGCAAGCTCAAGCGCGAACGGCAGGCGGCCGAAGAACGGGACAAGGCGGATGTCTCGACGAAAAAGGTCAAGGCGGAGCCCAAGGTCAAGGTCGAAGATTGATGAGTGAGTGTAATAGGGGACACCACTAAGTTTCTATAGAAAGGGGCTCATCCCTTTTCGAGCACTTGCAAAGTGCTTGAAAGGTATGCGGCGCTGGCCTCGAAAAATTTAATGCATTAGATCTTCGGGGAGAAATCGGGGAGATCCCCGATTACTGTTAGCAGTAATCTCCCCGAAGATCTAATACATTAAAATTTTCGAGGCCAGCGCCGCACATCTTCCGAGCACTTTGTAAGTGCTCGAAAAGGGATGAGCCCTTTTCTATAGAAAGTTAGTGGTGTCCCCTATTTCAGACTAGAATGCGGCGGAGTGCGGCTTGGCAGGTTTGGGCGGTGTCTACTTTCCCTTAAAGAGGGTGCCGCACCCTCTTTAAGGGAAAGTAGACAATTCAAAATAATAATTAACCAACAAGACGGCGGGAGCGACGGAGGGTCGGGACGAGGCTGGTCACCTCAGACTTCAGCTGGTCAACCATGGCTTGTGCGTCTGGCGAGAGGTCTCGGAGGTTCGTCAGCACAGCCGAGGCCATTCGCCTGAACTCGTCATCTTCCTCGTAATAACGGCTGTTCTGGTCTAGCTGGAGCATGCTGAACTTGGTAATGGCAAGGAGGAGCTCTCTGCGCATGAGCCGTGCACGGACGCGCGCACTTGAGTGGTTGGACAGGCACCAGACCATGCGCTGCGCCAGCATTTTGGAGTTGACGCGGTACACATAGCCATAGCCCGCGTCGGCGGTGTCCTGCTCGGGTATCATCGGACGGAAGATCTGCTCGAGCGTGTCAAGTACGCGATCAGTGGCCAGGGCCATCGCATGGCGCCAGTCGTCCGTTTTCTGTGTGGTCGCCGCGCACACGTGCAGTATTCTGAGGGGTGTAAGCTCCCATGGTTTTTCATTGATAACATTCGCATGCGTTACGGCGATCCAGTGCGCGTACTCCGTGAGCCCGTGCAGCAGGTCTGGCGTGCCGAAGACGTCGTTCACCACATTATACAGTTCCGTATGGTCAGCGTTTCGCCCCTCCCATCTCTTTGCGACCGCTTTCATCAGCGCATCGAGAAGCTCCGTCGCCCACGCGTGCTGGCGCGGATTATCGACCTCGGCCCGCTGCGGGCGCAGGTGGTTCGCGATGACCCTTAGCACGTTGGACTTCAACAACCACCGTGCCACGCTCCAGGCCTTCTCATATTGAAAATGGGCCACCCACCCATCCTTTGGGTTGATGGTGCTGCCGTCCTCCATCAACGTGCCATCTGGACCGATGAGCACGTTTGCCAGCGAGCGCAGGTACATGAAATTGTATGTTTCAAAACCACTGCCGGCATTCCGCAGGTCGCTCAAGTATTTCTCCCTCTCGCCTTCCAACTGCCGCACGCGATTGTATGAGGGCAGATATTGGACCCATTCTGGCTCGGCGCCTTGCAGACCGTACTTGGCTTTCAGCAGGTACCAGTCCTCCGACCAGCAGAACTGTCGGTTGTTGGGGTCGGTCGGTTGGTTCTGGTACCACTGCCACAGGGGCTTCGCAAGATAGACATAGTATTTGGTCGTACCCTTGTTGTGCGTCACCGGATCCGCGACCCACACGCGAAACGTGGGATCGCAGTTACGCGTATCGGGGTAGCAGTTGGCGGGGATTTTTTTCAACGAAAACGTTTCGCCCTGTGGGTTTTGCTCGTTCCACTCCTTGGCCTCCTTGAACCCGAGCGCGTAAAATTCGCCCGTGGGCGAGAGCTTGTGCAGGGATGGCAGCATCGCCGACTTCATACCATTTACGCACACGGACGTTGCTTATTAGGTCCAGCCGCCAAAACGCGCGCCATTTTCTGTCGCTTCTGTAGAAACTTAGAGGTGTCCCCAATTTCGCGTAAACGCTTCGTGAAGGCACTCCCTGCACTTCCCTGCGTAAACCTGGGATAACCGCGGTGCACAACCCAACAAGATGTGGACTGTAGAAAGCAAGCATGCCTTCTCGCCTGCCCAACCTAGGGAATCTGGCTTTTGGTAAAAATAAAAAAGCCGCGGCTGCCAAACCAAGTGGCGAGCGCGCCGATCCGCTGAAGGCCAACGTGCGCTTCCGCAAGCTGCAGATGGAAGCACACACCAAGTACGGCCTGCCCAAGGAGACGTTTGCCGCCTTCCGCAACCGCTTCTACCCCGATGATCTTCGGATGGCATCGCAGGTGACCGGGTGGGCACAGCTTGACGCGCACGAAGCGCGCTGGGCTGCCTTTGAAAAGGAGCGGCACGGGAAGGAGACCTTTCGCGAGTATTTGGCCAAGAAAGGCTAGTGTGGTTGTGTCGTTTCTGTAGAAACTTAGAGGTGTCCCCGATTTCTCGTAAACGCTTCGTGAAGGCACTCCCTGCACCTCCCTGCTGAAATCGGGGACGCCTATTACTTTCTATAGAAATGGGATCATCGCTTTTCGAGCACTTTGAAAGTGCTCGAAAGGTATGCGGCGCCGGCTTTCAAAATTTTAATGCATTAGATATTCGGGGATATCGCTGCTAACAGTAATCGGGGATCTCCCCTATTTCTGCCCGAATATCTAATGCATTAAATTTTTTGAGGCTGGCGCCACATACCTTTCGAGCACTTTCAAAGTGCTCGAAAAGCGATGATCCCATTTCTATAGAAAGTAATAGGCGTCCCCGATTTCGCGTAAACGCTTCGTGAACGCGCTCCCTGCACCTCTCTGCTGAAATCGGGGACACCTATTACTCACCACTGGAGTTTCGCGACCCATTAACAGTTCCGAGCGTACCAGAGGGGTTGAACCCCTCTGGTAGCGGAATAATCAGCCAACAAAAATGGTGGTGAGGGTGCGCGTGTCATTTGCATTCCACAAGGGTACTACTGCGCGTTGATGGTGCGCCTCACTCCTTGTCGAACAACCGGGCCGTTAAGTAATCGTAGTCGATCACGATGTTGAAGGTGTACGGGGGGTCAAACTGCACCGTCACCGAGGTCCTATCATCCTTGTGGTCGCGCAAATTCTTGATCTCCTGGGGTAGCGCGTCATGGATGTCCTTGCAGGTCGGCGAGAAGTGCTGGAACTGAAACCAATCATCAAAAGCCCAGGTAAAGTTCGTCTGGCCGGCGTCGGCTCGCGCGAGTGCGTTTTTCTTGTCGCGCTCCCACGCTTCCGCGAGCAGTATCGGAAGCTGCACCTTCTCTTCCAGCTTGAGGGCGTTCTTCTTGCGAATGGCATCGGCCGCGCGCAGCCCCAGTTCCATGCCCAACGCGCTGCTCATCACTACCACCACCAAAAGCACCAGGGCGAATCCCGACACGTAAGAGTTGCAAGGTCGCTTTGGTACGCACATACAGCCAGGATGGAACGCTTCCATTTGGGCCCTGCCACTTGTGCGCGCATCCCAGGCGATTGCAGTAAACAGGCACGCACTTCTGTCCGGAATGGAACTCAACAAGTTTGCGTACGCGGGAAGGGGCACGCCTGCCACCGCGCGGCCGCGCCTGCCGCCGCATCGTGGCAATGGTCGCTGGAACGTTCTCGACGACGACATGGTTGTCGAGGTGTGTGCGCACTTTGACGACCGGCAGCTCGCGCGACTGGCCAACGTAGACCGGCGCATGCGTCGGATTGCGCACATCGCAATCCAGCGATGCTTACAGTTGAGCGCGTCGCAGTGGGCCGTCTTTGACGCCGTACTCCACAAGCGCGAGAGCGTGCTGCTCATGGGCGCGCCCGGAACGGGCAAGTCGTATCTGCTCAAGATCCTCAGCGATCGCGTGAGCGCCCCAATCGTGACGGCATCCACAGGCGCGGCGGCTGAAAAAATTGGTGCGTCGACGATCCACTCGGCGCTCGGTCTCGGCATTGGCAGTAGGACGAGCTCCGAAATTGTTGGCAGGATGCTTAAGCCGCACAATCTGTTCGGCCTCGCGATGCTGAGCCGCATCGGCGACTGCCGCACGCTCATCATAGACGAGGTGTCCATGCTCACGGCAAAGTTGCTGTGTCTTGCGGAGGAGGTGCTGCTCAAGGTGCGCGGCCCACAAAAAGGACTGCCACAGCTCATCGTCTCGGGCGACCCGATGCAGCTTGGCGCCGTCGGCCAGAAACAGGATGGCGCGTTCTACAACGCGGAACTGATCCTTAAGCTCCGGCCATACGTGCTGACCGAATCGTTTCGGCAGGCGGAGAACTCGCGGTTCTTGCACATCCTGAACGCCGCGCGGCTGGGCGAGGCGAAGCGCGAGGACGAGCTCTGGCTTCGCGCCAACTTCTGTTCCGAGGCGCCACCGACAGCACCCAAGCTCTTCTGTCGCAACTACATGGTGGACCGGCACAATGATGAGATGCTTGAAGCGCTTACCGGAAATCTCAGCGTCTACACGGACAAGGTCGTGGGCCACGTGCCACCCGACAGCAAGCAACCGTTTGTGCGGCTCAAGGTCGGAGCGCGCGTGCTGCTCAATCGCAACCTGCCCGAGTTTCCCAGCCTCCACAATGGCTCGTGTGGCACCGTGACCGACTGTAGCAGCATCGCGTGCGTCGAGGTGAACTTCGACAACGGCAAGCGCGCAAGCGTCCCCAGAGTCACACAGGAGTTCGAGGAGCGTGGCAAGGTCGTGGGCACGCGCACGTACATGCCACTCATACTTGCGTGGGCCGTCACGGTGCACCGCGCGCAGGGTTCGACCCTCGATTCCATGTACGTCGACCTGAGCAAGTGCTTCGAGGCGGGACACGTATACGTGGCGCTCTCGCGCGTGCGCGAGGCGTCGCACGTGCAGGCGGACAACCTGCAACTGAAGGACCTCAACAAGATCGACAAGACGGCGCTGGCGTTCTACAACAAGTGTGCCGAACGGTCGCAGAAGCGCGTCGCGAGGCGCAAGGAGCGCGCGCGCATACGCGCGCTCTCGTACCTGGTCGTGGACGACTTTGAGGCCAACGCCATGATGGATCGGTTTGAGGCGGGGCAGATGTGAAGCGCGTGTTGAGTTTTTATGTGCCGCGTACACCGGTCAAGTGAGAAGGGTACGACTACTCTCGGTAAATTGATAATGCATGATTGAAACGACCCAAAGTAAAGCGCAATGCTGCCCAATCTCAACCACCTGGGTGCGGACCGCCAGTGCGTGCCGTGCGGCGCGCCCCCGGACGACGAGGCGCGCTTATGGGAGCAGTTTGAGGCGAAGTTGGCAATTCGAAGGGAGGAGGTTATAAAACAGATAGTTGCGGACAGCCTGCTCAGGGCCACAATGCGGCGCAACGAGCGGCTTGCAGAGGTGCAAAAACAGATTGAGCGCATCCAGCGGGAGTTTGCTGAGGACGTGGAATTGGGCCAGGAGCGCGCGCGCAGGCTTTGGCAGGAACAAGAACCCGCGATGCGGCGCGATTTTGCCACGCAGATTGGGGCGGGACAGATGTGAAGCGCGTGTTGAGGTTTTATGTGCCGCGTACACCACTAAAACGTGTGCTATTACAACGCGCTGCATCTCGTTGGTCAACACAAACGTGAGCGACGTGCGCAGACAGCTGAGTGCCACGCCCACAAGGGCGGCGAGCGAAGCCACCTCGCCGCGTCCGTGCCGACTCTCTCGCAGGTAATGCAGCGGCGTGTGAACAAACGCAAAGTAGATCAGGAAGGCGTTGAAGGCCGCGTTATTGCCATGCGTGCGCGCGAGTGCGCCAACGGCCAGGTGCAGGACAACCGAGCCCGCGTAGCCTACGTCGAGCGCAAGGTGCCCCACCGACGCGGCGCAGAAGAGTGCGGTCACCGCTGCGTCGGGCAGGGGACACAGGAGGGCGAGGAGGTAGGCGCCCGCGAGGTTGGGCTGCGCGAGGTCGGTGAGTCCGTGCACCGCCGTCCACGCGAGCAGCGGGCGCGTAGATGACGTGAGTGCGATCGTGAACGCTGTCATCAGTCATCAGCGACGCACGCGCATGCGCGCGTCGCTGATGACGGCGTGCTAGCGATAACCAGCGCGTGCGCACCCATTGCTAGTGATAGTGGGGTCGTGATATAACCACTAGCTCACCCGCGTTACTAAGAGAGGAAGAGGGGAAGAAAGATGCCGTTCCTGCCCAACCTGAGCGCGCTCTCCATGCGCGCGCTGGCCGCCGTGCCAACCGGTGCAACAGAAGATGAGCAGCCGAACAGCACCGATGCCGCAGCTTCTAACCCTAATAAGAAACGGAAGCCCAACCCCAACCCCGCCGACCCGAGAAAAAGGCCACCCAACCAACCATCCGGCGGGCGACCCCCAAAACGCGCGCAACGTGACGCGGCCGCGACAAAGGTTGACGACGAGTTCAGGGAGGAAATGAACAAGAAGGTACCAACGAACAACGAGGATGTCGAGGTTGATGCCGACGTTAAAATAAGAAACGGGTACTGGCTACCGAAGCGGGGCGATGACGGAGAGTTACTAGAGCCCCCCAAGCAAAAACCGTGCTGCACACACAATCCGACCAGGTAGCACTGGCACACAAAGTGTTTAGTAATCGTTACAAAGATAAAAAAGGTTACTTCAGCTGTGCCAACACCTTATAGAAAACTACGGCATCGCGCGCCTTTACGCAATGAAAGTCCTTTGTGCAAACTACCTTACCAATAGCTCCCGGCGCCATTCGCACTGCTCCCGTAACCGCTACCGTGTCCACGGAGCGCGAGCCCCTTTGTCCCTCACACGCCCGCCGCGGCATCGTTTTCCGCCACGGCTTTCATCGCGTCCTCGTGAAGTTTAGCGGCATACTTGCGCGAAGCGTTCTCGGGCAGTGTCCAGCGCACCTCCCGGCCGCCCCACGAGCGCAGCCGCTCTTCGTATGCGAGCTCGCGCACGCCCTCGTCGGGTGCCAGGTCCAATAGGCACCAACGCAGCACGCGGCCCTCGTTCGAGAGCGAGCCGCGCGGGCCCAATTCATTGAGCGTATTGGAATAGGCAATGGCTTGCTCTGTAAATCCCAGGCGCTTGCACTCGGCCACCTCGGCCATGGTGGGCTCGAGGCCGTCGCGCTTCTTCTCCGCGGGCGGCTTGGCGGCGGCGACGGGCGCCGCCGCCGCCGCCTTGGCCTCTTCCTCCCGCTTCTGCCGCTTGGCCTTGATCTCCGCAACGGCCGCGGCGGCCTCGCGCGCCTTCTTTCTGGACATTTTGATCGCCTCCTCTACCACCTGCTTCTTGCGCTCCTCCTCCTCCCGAACCTTCCGAGCCTCCTGCTCCGCCTTCCATCGAGCCTCCGCGTTTGCCCGTCGCATCTCGGCCGCGCGCATGAGTGGCGCGTAGTCCACCGAATCGATGCCCACGGGGTGCCACTTGTCGGACGCGATCAGAGCACGCAAGGCATCTTCGCAGCGCGTGGTCCACATCTTGCACTCACCGTCGAACCTGCCCGTCGGGCCGCACAGCGGCTTTACGATTGCGTTGTCGCGCGCGTGGGACCGTCCATAGTATGGAGGGCGCTCAAGATACAAGTCAATGTCGGATGGTTCCATGCGCGAAACCCACGCATTTCCACGCACACATGAACACACACACATACACTTGCTCAACAGTGGCAGGGCCAGACTCTCACTACCATCATGCGTACTGGTGCTCAAACCGGCGTATCACAAACGCTTTGCCGGGCCAGAGAGACTCCAGATGCGCAAAAACGGCCTCGTCGGTCGGGGGTGGAACTGGCCGCCGATTTGAGGTGTGAAAGTCGGAAGGGTGCGCGGAAATGGCGAGCTGGCCCCACGAATACCCCTGCGCGAGCTTGTGCGCCACTTCCGCTTGGATGTGGGGATGTATACTGAATAGATCGTAGCACTCGACCTTGCCGTTCTGCCTAGCCCAATGGGTCTTGCCCGTGCCCGGATAACCGAGCAAGAGCGTAAGTGCCTGCTGCATCGGGGGTGACATGCTGCGCTTGTTGCTGACATGGGTCTCACGAGTCGCAGGCTTGGTGGTGGAACGGTTCCATCCTTGGGTTTAACGCATTTCTTTGAGCTCCGACAGCGCCTTCTTGAGTCCGGCGATGTTGCGATCGAGCTCTTTGCGCTTGAGGGCCACGCTCTTGTCCTCTGCCATGTGCGCAATCAGTTGATCGGTGCGTGCATTGAGGAGACCCAAAAGCTCGTCCACCATGTCCACGAGGAGAATGTCGCGAATCACCACGGCCACCGAGTCGGAAAACCGCTTGTGCACCACCTTGCCGTAGGCGTGCAGCGTGATCTGCATCTCACGGAGCGCCGCTTCGTCATTCGACGCTTTGGAATAGGACCTGGCCGTTGCCTCCATAAACTCCTTGGAGATGCCATACGCCGTGCCGTCGTTGACTCCGTCGGGGGAACTCGAATATCCCGGCCGCCCATTCCGTCGCCACTGACCAGAATTGAAGCCCACGATCTCCTTGAATTTGTCAATGGTCTGGGAAAAGTAGTGGTTGTTTGTGTACGTCGAGCGCAACTCGGCCCTGGCAATGCGCTGCACTATCTTGTGTGCATCTTCCGCGCGTTTTAAAATGTCCGTATTGATCTCGTCGCAAATCCCGTCTGCCAGCGCCTTGGTGATGCCACTGCTGTTGCTAAGGCGCGCCTCGACTACGGCAGTGCAACAGCTAAGCACACGCTTGGCCACCTCGTCCACGGTGTCGGACGCCGCGTTGCCAAGGAGTGGGTCGATGGCAGCGACAAATGTGTTTCGAAAGGCCCCGCTCTGCATAAAGTTGCTCAGGTTGTGTCCGAGACCGTCGAGGGTCGCCTCGTGCAGTTCCTCCTTTGTCTCATCTGATAAAAAGTCGGGCATGTCGTCGTGGATGCGCTCCGCAAGGCCATCCTTAAGCGCCTCGTGCACCCTCGCCGAAAGCTTGGTGGACTTTTTGTGAGCGCCACAGACGGTGGTGTCGGCCTCGGCCGCACGCCGAATGTCGGTGGCGATTTCGCCCATCTTGCGCGACGCAAAGTCGCGCCGCTGCTCCTCTGTGGTCAGCGCGAGAGGCAACGCAGACAAGTCCTTTTGGTACTTGTGCAGCATTCCCATTGCGGTTTTCTTGAGCTTGGGAATGTACGAATCGATGGCGGCGCTCTGCTCGCCGCACACCTTTTCCAGCAACTTGGCCATCCCGCATTGGCCAGAGGGGATGCGCCTGAGCACCGCGTCCGATTCAAAGAGCTCCGCTTCCCTCTCAACCACATCCTCGATGGCCAGCTTCTCGTCAATCTCCGTCTGAGTGCGATTTCGAACCGCAAAAAACCCGTGCTTTAGAGAGATGGCGCCCTCGCCTTCGCCCGCCATGCGGGCCACCAAGTCGGACCCGGGCGGAAGGTTGTCGACCTTGGTGACGACGCCAATGGTGCGGTCTCCATTTGGGTCCAGTTCTTCCGCCAGGCGAAGCGCCTTGGAGTTGTGGAAGTCTTCCGTTGCCGGCAAAACGCAAAGCACGAGCGCATTTTCGTTGTCCATGTACTTTTTCGTCAGCCGAGTCGTCTGTGCCTCGACGTCATCTTGAACCGTTGAGCAAAACGTGATGCCCGGAAGGTCGGTGAGAGAGTAGGTGGGCCCATCGGGCCGCTTGTAGCTGACATAGATTGGCGAGTCCGAAATGTGGCCGTCCGGGGCCAGCTTGTCCGTGAGCTCGCGGATGGCATCACCAAAGGCGGTCGTGTCCGTTGCCTCAAAGGTGTGGACGTCGGTCGTCAAATTGGGGTCTGAGGCAACCGTAACACCCGTGGATTCGTCGCCTTCCGTCTTGGAAACCGTGACCACCGTTGGCACCCGTGTGCACATCCCTTCGGATCGAGGGAATGCGAGACCCGTTGCGGATTCGAGCACCGAGGATTTGCCGCTGGATTGCATGCCAACCACTACCACTCCGGGGATTGAAAAGTCTCCGTCCACATCCTTAAGGATGGATTTGATTTGCTCAAGTTTTCCGAGGCGTTCAAAAGTGTGGGATATCATGATGCGCGCGCGCTGTGCTAAAACGAGGCTCCGAGTTTGGTCGCCGGAAGCGCTCGCTCACAAGTCTCAAATCTAGCGATGGCGCCGTTCCAGCGTTCCAGCGGCGGGCTTGCACCTCGTGGACACGTTGTGCGCGCGCGACGCAGGGCGCCATGACAAACTTGGCGCCACCAATCGATTGGCGCCAGCGCGACGAGGAGGATCAGCTGTACGCCGTCCGGGTCAAGAAACTTTATTCGGTGGGCCTTCTTGAGTCCGGCAATGTTCACGACAAGTAGAGTCCGGGCGGTTCGCCAGCGGGATAGCCGCAGCCAGTGTCGTCTGTCTCGGGCGAGATGTAGGTGGTGCTCTTGCACTCGGGGCGTGGCCGATCCCGCCCGCGTGCCCAGTTTACGAGGCGCACTATGCCTGCGAGCGTGATGCAGGACGGGTAGACGTAGAAGCCCGCGCCGATGAAAAACGACGCGAGCCCGAGCGGGATCTCGAACAAGCTCCAAAACCCATGTGCCCAAAAAGGCGAAAGGATGCCGAGTCCGTTGTCCCACGCGCACGCAACATTCCATCCGTAGTCGCGCCACCGGCTTTCGGGAATTTCGCGAGCCCACATCCACGGCAGCGCCACGCAAAGGAGGAGCACCCACTTGAAGCCAAACCAGTACCAGAAAATGGTGTATCCATCCGCGCTGAGGGGCGCCGTGCGTGTAGCAATCGCAAAGTGTACAAACGTCTCAAAGAGGTCCACGACGATCGCCCACGTCGCCAGGGCATACAGAATGAGCCGCGGCGATGGGACCCAGCAGACGGCCTTGAGATCGGCCCACCGGACCCCTGGGCGCGCTTTGGCGAGCATGCGCGGGTACGCGGGACCGACGGGCACACAGACAATAAGCCAGCCTTCGCACCACGCCCAGCAGACCACGGCGATTAGGATGGGTACGAGTACGGCAATGACCGGGAGCGTCCATGCGGCGTCGTTCCAGACGGGTCCGTGATTCCGGATCACATAGATCGGAAAGCTTAGCAGTTCGACAAAGGTGAAGCGCTCGCAGGCGATCCCGTCGCAGCCCACGACCGCTCCCCACACAATCTCCTCGGGCGCGTCGTCGTGCACGACAAGGCGCACGCTCACGTGGTGGCTCGTGCAGTTGGCAAGCTGTGCCGGTGTGACCTGGCGCGCCGCACCGTTCGGCAACAGCTTGTAGTAGGCGTGCTGAGTGAATGGCTCAAACTCCGCTGGTGGGTAAGTTGCGGGCAACTCACGCGCGGGCGAAAGTGGCTCGTCCCAATTCAGAGGCGCGGACGACGCGCAGCCGCCACAGCCAGCGTATATGGAGTAGAAACTGGTGTTGTAAGCTTTCTTAAACACGACGTCAAACTCGAGAGGCTCGCCGTTCAGTTCGTGCAAGTCATACTCGACACCGCCGCTACCCTTCAGGTAAGCCACCTGCGACGTCGTCGGGTCGTGCGGTGGGTGACAGCAGTTGTGATCGCACCCGTCGTACTGCGGTACGTGGCCGTGCACGAAGACAGCAAAAAAAGCGATCATGTCTCGTGCAAAGCTATCCTTGCATAGGGAGTGGCACGTACGGCTTTACGTAAAATGGCATTGCTGAGATCATTTGCCGTTTCAGCGTTCCAGCGGCGAGCTTGCAACTCGTGGACACGTCGTGCGCGCGCGACGCAGGGCGCCATGAGAAAGGCGCCGCCACCGATTGATTGGCGCCAGCGTGACCAGGAGGATCAGCTGTGCGCCGTCCGGACCGAGAAGCTACATTCCGTGGGCCAGTACACCTCTTACAATTCCAACTACGCCTTCATTGCGGATGCACCCTTCAAGCCGCCGGTGCGATTTTGCCTGGAGACGCCTGAAAGGAATCCCGACAAGTTTGGAGACGGCGACTTCAAGTCGGAATTGTACGACATCCTCGATCGCAGGGACGTGACCCTCGACAAGAGCCAAGAGGCGCCCCAGTTCCTGCTTCAGGCCCTCGGGAGGGTCGTAAAGAAGCGCAAAGCGTTTGCAACGCACGAGGTGTGGAGGTGCATCAAGAGCCACACCGGCAGGCCGCTCCTTGGCGACCTCGAATACATGCACATTACCATCGACGTAGTCCACTTCTTGCTGTTTCGCGCGCAAGTGCCGGACCTGTTCTGCGCGATGGTCCATCAGCAGCACCCCAAGACCTGGCACCACGGCTTCGGCAGCTCGGTGCAGTACGGGTACAGAAGCGAAGCACGGGTTGAGCTCGTGCCGCTCGTGGCGGCGCTGATGGACGCGGTGCTCTTCGTGAAGCGCCTGAAGAGCCCGGCGTCTCCGGTGGAGACCTTTGAGGAGGACGTGGCGGCACACAAGGACGCGAGGAAGCACTGGGAGGGGCACGGCTTTGCCCCGGCCAACAAGTGGTGGAAATCGGAGGTCGGCGCGGTGACGCAGTACGGCACCGACACGTGGTGGCACGTGGCGCTCATGCTGCTCATCTCCGTGCTGCCAGATCGTGTGTATCCCATCCAAAGGTACCACGGGAACGAAAAGTCGTCGCTGCAAACCACCCTCCTCGAGCGCGCCGTGCTGTGCTCCGAGCTCTCGACCGTCGCGCTCGAGGAGCTGATGGCCCGCTGCGAGTTCAACCAGTTTGATCTGATGTGCGCGATGACCACGGCGCTGTGGCCCGGCAACCTGCGCGGGGCGACGACCGTGCGCGTGACGAGCCTGCTTTACCGCCACCTGTGGAAGCTGCGCCCAGAGGTCTGGGAGCCGAGCAGTAAGGGCGAGACCGGCGGACCCAACGCGCTGAGATACCTCAAGGCGGCGTGGACGGAGCTGTTCGTCCATGCGGGTGGCTACAAGATCGCGCACCTGACGACCACCAAGTCGAAGCGGGTGGCCATTCCCGTTCCGCACTCGCGGGACGACGTGCACGATCCAGAGCTCTGCATAGAGATCATGAACGGCTTCGTCGGCTCCTGGGACTCGGTGCCCCTGTTTGGGTCGGACCACGCGGTGTTCACGGAGCTCGTCTGCCACGCCATGCACGTCCTGTTGCAGTGTGGGAGGCACAAGACGTACCTCGTGGAGCGGCTTTTGGATGTGGAGCGGGGTGCTTTTGAAGAGCACTTCTACCCAGACCTGCTGGAGCTGCCCAACTTCCTCGGCGAGGTCCTGACGGACCACCTCGACGCCTTCTGCATCAACCAGTTTCAGGCACACTTCTACGGCGGCAAGTTTACCGCGGAGAGGCGCGACAAGCTCCTGTGCGAGGCGTTCGAGACGCTGGTACGCCGCGGCGCGCGCCGAGGACTGCGCGTGCTCTTTGACGCCATGCACGAGCTGCCGGCTGCGCTCAAGTCGTCCAAGTGGCTCACGCTCTTCATCGCGCACGTGTGCAAAACCGTGACCACCACCGGGATATCCCACGTCGATGGGGGCCCAGTCGGGCGCATGATGACCGACGAGTACATCGTCGACGTCGCCGAGACCCTGCGCATGTACCTTGAGAAGGGCGGCAGTTGGGACCCCGAGGTGCTGAAAAAGGGTCTCACCTGCGCAAGCGTGTACGAGAGCAGCGTGGCGGTCGAGGCTTTGGTGTCGGCGCCATACAAAGTGCGCCACGAGTCACACGATCGGTTTGCGGGCGCCATCGTCGCGGCGCTGCTGGAACCGGGCGAGGCAGAGGTGATTGCAACTGGTGAACGGTTTGAGAAACGAAAGCGTGAAGAGGGCGCGATGGAATAATCTACAAGCTTTGCGATGGACGCTACCACCTCTTGGTCAATTCCTGGATGACTGATCGGTGCCACACTTTTTCTTTTCCGTACAAGCAGGCCGGGTTGAAGAAATGCTTGGCTTAGGAACGCGCGCTAGTTTATGCACTCTACGCGCGTGAGCGTTTGCGATGTACTGTTCGTTTTCATTCATGTTGGCCAGAAAAAACCCGTTTTGTGGCGACGGAGACATAGTATTCGACGAGCCCTCGCACGTGTACACGGTGCGTGGCAAACGAGTGCGCATCTCGGTCACGGCGCTGGGTGCGCGCGCGGTGCCACCCGAGCATCGATTCGACGGACAGAAGATTATCGTCAAAAATCTGGCCAGTTGGCGCGCAAATCCCGCCAACAAGCACCACGCGCTGGTGACGGGCGTGAGCGACGAGGAGGCGATGAACAACGTACTTAGTAGCTGGGGCACCAACCGCAACCTTGGCACTCAGATGCACAAGTGCTTCGAGCAGTTTCTCAACGGCGAGGAGGTGACGCGAGAGAAGGACTTTCCGGTGGAAATGCAACAGTTTCGCGACGCGCTACGGGAGCTTTCCGACCTCACACCGACGCGCACGGAGATGTCCATTTTCGCCAACGACGCGGCAGGCGACGCGGCCGTTGCTGGGCAGATCGACCTGCTCATGCGCGATTCGGAAGGCGGCTTCCACATCGTCGACTGGAAGCGCGCGGCGGGAGATCTGACGCCCGGAGCGCACTCCTTTGGCAAATTTTTTTTGGACAACCTGCCACTGAACGATCACCACAAGTATTCGCTCCAGCTGTCGCTGTACGCGGTCATGTTTGAGCTGCAGACGGGAATGCCAATTCTGAGCACGCGTCTCGTGCAGATCCACCCCGATCTTGACGGTGTCCGGATCATTCCTGGAACCGACTTACGCAGCGACGCGCAAAACCTTCTGGAAGGCGCTGGTGTGGTATTCTGAATTTGTGATACCGCTTTATTAGTTGACAGCTGCGCAGAATAAAAGTATTGTGACCGGTGATTCTCCCCGGCCCATGTCTCCCATTCAAGTTTGGCCACTTCCGGTGTGGATCTCACCTTGGACCCCGAGTCGTAGCTGGTTCGCTTTGTGATATTTGGGCAAGACGTAATTTTGCAACTGGTACACGACGTGTCGCGTACAGAACTGCGCAAATGTCAACGGGCTCGGGCAATTCCGTGCGACACGACGAGTAAATGCGGGAATCCACAACAATATGCACTTCTGGAGGGCATTTCGCCACCCTTGGCCCGGCCACTGACGCCGAGTGGGAAGCGGCGGTCGCGCTCAATCGCGAGAAGGGCGCCAGCACGATTGCTAATTTTCATGCGGCCGCCAGGACGGCGAGAGGTTTGCAGCTCGTTGATAAGATCGACTTTGCAATCGAGGCGCCGCCCGGTCCGTTTCTCGGCATCATCGACTGGCCAGGGGGCATGTGCTGCGCGTCACATGAGCCGCATTTTCCACAACACGTGTACGTGGCGGTCACGTCGTGCTTCGTCACGGCGGTGCGTCGCGGCTTGCAGTTCACGCAACTTCCAAGTGGAGCCATCAGCATGCCCCTCAACGACACCGATTGGGGTTTGGGCGACGCGTGCGCCTACATCCAGCCCACCCTCACGGAGTGCGGTATGTTTTCTGTACTGATTGTCTTTAGCCGCGCTAATGGTGGCGAGGCTGCGACGGAATAGTGTGTATGTAGGTCACCGCGCTAGGGTGGCAGGTCGTTACCAGCACCCTTTTTGATAAACAAGATCGAGCAGCTTGTCAAGTAGAACAGAAAAGGATGAGTGCACCGCTTCTCAACCCGTATGTCGGGAGCGGTCATGGCATAACCGGCGGCGGCTCTGGCGGAGCAACGCCTGTCGGCGCCGTGAAGGCCGCAAATCCCCAAAAGGGTGTGAAGCGCAGCCTGCTCAGCAACCCCACGACCGTTCCCAGTCAACTGCCTGGTTTCCGTGGCCGCGTCGTGGACGCTGGCTCGCCTGTGAAGGTGCCAAAACTTCGCAACGGAAATCTCAACAATTCCACAAGCAATATCAGAGTACCATATTCGCGCGTCTGCCCCTTGGAGATGCTCAGCTCCTACCAAGGTCGACTTGGGCCAGGCGATGTGATTTTTACGCACAAGTATCCACCCGGCTTTGTCAACGGGGCCGATCGCTCGGCGCACCTGAGCAACGGCACGCTCGGAGTGAATTCGCTCACGCGCGTCATAGGTCTGGACGGCCTGAATCGCCTCCTGATGCAGAGCGGGCCAAATGGCTGGCGCGTGGATGAGAACGTGCTGGTCGTTCAGCCGGGCGGTGGTCCGTGGGACGTGACGCGAGAGGATGGCAGCTTTGCGCTCTCCGTGCTTCGCGAGTACAGCCTGGACGGCGTTGTCGTGTCCAACGACGAGCCGGGAGCGTTCACGAGCTCGGGCTCACGCGACAATGCAATTTTCAACGTGGCCATCCAAGGCCCGGTTGAGACCAACAACGGATTCCTCAAATACGAAACGGAAGACGACACGCGCGAGAAGATTGCAAGTAAAATGGCTAAGACGCACAAGCCATTGAATCCTGACAAGCGCGAATACAGCAAGTACAACCCACTCACGGGAGTGGTGAATTCGCGCAACGTTGAAGCGCACGCACGCGGCAGCGCCGAGTCGGGTATGCACATCGAAAATCAGCCGCTGCCGGGGCGGGTGGGCAACCAGCACGCGATCAACAACGGCAAGTTTGACTTTGTTGCAAACTATTGCGGCACCTATTCGCTTTTTCCTAGCCAGATGTTCGACAGGCGCGTTGAGATCATGAACACGCTCTACCTGGGCCTGCGCGCCTACGAGCTGTCGCGAGAGTCCAAACGACAGCTCACCAAGCCGGACGGCACGAGAAGCTTTCCCGAGTCCATCCCCGACGAAGCTGTGGACGCCGTGAAGTGCTACTTCTTCCAGTACATGCCCTTCTCGTCGCGGGCGGCAAGCGTCATCCAGCAGGTCAGCGATAAGCTCGAGGAGTTTATAATCGAGGAGTTTGATCTGTACGATCGCCCCCCAGAGGCCAAGAAAAGGTTTGTGACAATGTTCATGCGGGCGGACCAGCGAACGGGCGGCAAGTATCGCGCCAAGGCCGCGGCGCAGGTGAGCGCGGTCAAGCAGCAGACCGAGACGTCGCTGCCAAGCTCTCTCTTCGACACCGCCACATACGACCCCATCCGTAGCGAGGACATGTGGGCAATGATGGGCGCATGGAAAGTGGGGAGAGTGATGGACACCAAGGCCTCCGTGCACGATCGGTATGCCGGCGGTCCGCGTGACACGGCCTTCTCGTGCATCGTGGACGTTGGCGTTGCCTGGCGATCGGCCACCGCTTCGCAGGGGCCGTTCGACGAGACGTCCAAGTCAAAGGGATTTTTGCTTCCAGCCCACGAGCGCGGTGGCCAGCAAACCTCCGAGTGTCTCGCAAACAACCTCGCGCCGCCGCTTCGGTCGGTTCTTGGCAACGATTTTGGCCAGTACGTGCGGAAGCCGACCAGCAGCTTCGATGTGGAAACAAACTACATCGCGTCCAGTGCCTCTCGCACGGCAAGGGCCTGGGAGGCCATGGACAAGAACCGGGATCAGATCAAGGTGGTTACGGACGTACTGAAGGCGGAGTATCCCGCTCTGCTGTCGGCTTTCGACCCAAAAACGTACACGGTTGTCGGACCCATGGCCCACATGCGCAAGCTCTTCTTCGAAGGCAAGTGGGACAAGACCTACGCCGAGAAAACGGCACGAGCCTTCCAAACTTGGATTGATGCGCGAAGGGATTTGGCCGTGCTGAAGCGATCGGGCAAAGCCAGCGAGTTTCAGAAGGACACGCAAGCGGCTGTCGTTTTTGAGGCCCAGCAGGCGTACCAGATTGCCTTTTTTGCCGAAATCAAGTTCAACCTGAAGATCATCTTTGCGAGACTGGCGAAGGTAGACCTGCCACCTTTGGCCAGAATGCTGGACAAGGCGGAATTGTTTGGCCAAAACTTAA
>MDTG01293356.1_pt1 | contig 22324 bp, 21 predicted proteins | sample 811421 | NCBI WGS metagenome assembly MDTG01 (sample SAMN05326645, study PRJNA326480) | marine metagenome | isolation source: seawater | place: Pacific Ocean: South East | collected 2011
ATTCATAATAAATTTAAAAGCATCCCAACCAATTTTACCCTCACCTAGTGAATCATGTCTATCAACTCTGCTTCCAAGTTCTGGTTTAGAATCATTTATATGCATTCCCATTAAATACTCACGTCCTACAATTGAGTCAAATTCACTCCATGTCTTATCGTAAGCTTCTCTTGTTCGAATATCATAACCAGCTGTAAACATATGGCAAGTATCAATACATACACCAATTCTACTTTTATCTTCAATCTTATCAATAATATGTGCTAAATGTTCAAACTTATAACCTAAGTTACTTCCTTGACCTGCAGTGTTTTCAATTACAAGTTTTACATCATTAGTTGCATCAATTGCTCTATTTAATGTCTCTGCAATATTATCTAAACACTCATCTTCAGTAATCTTTCTAAGGTGAGAACCTGGATGAAAATTAAGCCTATCAAGCTTTAAAATCTCACATCTTTCAATCTCATGAATAAAACCATCATACGATTTTTCTCTATTTTCAATTATTGGATGTCCTAGATTTATAAGGTAGGAATCATGAGGTAAAATATGCTTTGTTTGAACCCCTGATTTTTCTAACTCTTCAAACCACTTATCAATTACTTTTGTTTCTAAATCTTTAGCTTTCCACTGTCTTTGGTTTTTTACAAATAAAGCAAAAGCTTTTGCGCCTATCGCTTTTGCATTTATTGGTGCGTTAAATACTCCACCACTTGCACTTACATGTGCTCCAACATATTTCATAATATTTCCTATAGTTTTTAAATTTTCTTATATTACAATTTTTTCTCTTAGGATAAGAGTAGCTATATTTGAGCTATAAATTTTTAGTATCATTATTATAACAATTAATTATTTTATCTCATTTTCTGTTACATAATTACTAAGCATACATCATTTTATTAAAAATGATTACTATTACTATTGTCTAAAGAAATATTATAGATAGAATAAAAGATATAAAAAGGAAGCGGATTTATGGAGAAAGTTGTAATAATTGGTGGTGGGTATTCCGGAATTTATGCACTACAAGAACTAGCAAAAAATAGAAATATACAAATAACCTTAATAGATAAACATACATTTCATAACTTACAACCAGAAGTTTATGATTTAATTGCAAATAAATCAAATATTGCAGATGTTACTATTGATTTGACTACTTTATGTATGGGAATTAACCATGATTATGTTGAGTATAAAAATCTAAAGGTACGAAAAATTGACAAAGAAGCCCAAAAAATATATACAGAAGAAAAAGAGATTGTAGAATATGATTATTTAGTAATGGCAGCAGGAACAAGAACATTTTTCCCTCCACAAATTCCAGGACTAAATAATGCACATGATATTAAAAAATTACATTGGGCAATGTTCTTTAAACAAAGTTTTGAAAATCAACTTTTCAATAAAATTAGTAATGAAGCAAAACAGTGTGATGATACACATATTGTAGTAGTTGGTGCTGGTTTATCTGGTGTTGAAATTGCAGCTGAGATGGCTTATAACTCGAAGATGTTTTTTAAACGTGGAAATTTTTCATGTGATAATTTAAAAATATCACTTGTAAGTAGTTCTGATACTATTCTTCCAGGATTAAGTTCTAAACTTATTAGTATGTCACATAAAAGATTGAAATCTTTAGGTATTAATGTTATTACAAATACAAAACTACAAAAATGTAATGAGGACCATTTAGAGTTATCAAATGGTACTAAAATCTACCATTCATTTATTATATTTACAGGTGGTATTGAAGCTTCAACGATTACAAGTGATTTAGATGTAGAAAAAAATGGAAGAGGACAAATACTTGTAAATGAATACTTACAAGCACAAGGCCATGAAAATATTTTTGCAGTAGGAGATATTGCAGAAATTAAAAATAAAAAAGGCGAAATAATGCCTCCTAATGTTACCGTTGCAAGAATTAGTGGTACATGTGCTGGGAAGAATATTTTAAAACATATAAATAAGAAAAAACTAGTTACTTGTGATCCAAAACTTGAAGGTATATTAATTGCTCTTGGTGGTAAATTTGCAGCAGGAAACTTATATGATATGGTTCATGTTGAAGGAAGAATTGCTTATGAGATTAAAAAGTATGTATTCTCTTCATATAGAAAACCACTTCTTAAAATCATCAAAGCAGGTTATAAAAAGTTAAAGAAACTGTAAAGACAAATCTGTTTTTACAATATAAAATTACGTATTAAACAACATTAGTTTTAATGTTATTTTAATGTGTAATTCTTTATTATTATCCCTCACAAAGGATTAACAACTTGAAAATAATTTATCTAATTATTCTTATATTTACAATTTCTCACGCTAGTGAAAAATATGAAACAAAGAAAACAAGTTGCATACTACAATCAAACTACTCAAATAAACCAATTGAAGAATTAAAAAAAATACTAATTGAACAAGCAAAAAGAGAATCAATAGAAGAACTTTATGGAAGTTTATTATCTTCGAAAACAATAGTAAAAAACGGTAAACTATTCAGTGATGAAATAAAACAAAAAGCTGTTGGAGCTGTTAGAATAGAGGGAAACCCTGCGTTTTATAATGGCAAAAACTTTGGGGAAATATGTGCTGAGATAAACTCTTATATTACAAAAAAAGATTTAGAAAAACACTCACCAAAGAGTGTAAAGTTAAACAACTTTTGTTTTAACGATACAAGTGTTGCAACAAAAGATATAAAACAAAAAGCCAAAGAAAAAGCATATAGAGAAGTTATTACAAAATACAAGCCGTCATTAAAAAATATAAGTTTTGAAGATGCAGAACAATATATTCATGAATTTTCAATTACAAATGAAAATTTTGATTTTAATAAAGGTTCATTATGTTTTGATGCCTCTGCATCAATTTTACCTTATGAGCTTGAGTTATCAAATCAAAATAACTTTATAATAGATAATGCATCTGAATTAGAAAATGGGATAAAAGTTACATTTTTTGAAAAAAACGATAGATACCTAAAAAATCCCATTTTAACTACTTTCGTTACAAATAGATCTTTTTATTTAAAAAACTATAAATTTCCATTAAATAAAAAACTTAATTCAAGCACTATTTATCAAGTACGATTAGAAGGGTTTATAAAGCCTTTAAAAGATATATCTGACATCATGATTAAACATGATGTGTATAATTTTAATTTAAAGATTGAAAATAAAGAAGTATTAAATAAGAAAAGACTATCAAATAGTATAAATTTAAAAGAGAATAAATTATATAGATTTAATTTATTAGTTAAAAGTTCAAATGCATATGATATTGCATTTTTAGTAAAAAAGACAAATGGTTCAATATTTAAACCACTTACAAGTGAAGAAATTTATTATAAATAAAAGGAGAAATAAATGAAGTTATTAAGTAAGATTACTCTTGTATTAGGGTTATTTTTAGGGCAAGTTTTCGCAGCAACAGGAACAAGTGGTGTAGATGAAAATGGTAGACTTTGGGGAAGTGCATATTTTGATATAATATCAGGGGTTCAAACTCCTGTACTTGGAGCTATGAAATATACAAATAGAACAGGTTTCGATTGGACAAAAGTTTATGATAATGTAAAAAACTTTGGTGCAAAAGAACTTACATATAAAATTTCAGCTAGAGCAGTTATCCCGGGTAGTATAACTACTGATTCAGCATATATTACATTTGGTAAAAATATAAAATTTTGGGATTACGTATCTTATTACAAAGCAGAAATCGATAGTCCAGCTAGTTCATTAAAAGTAAATAGCTACCCTATCTATAAATTGTCAGCAAAAGTAAATGAAAAAGAGTTAATTGTCTCAGATTTTACAATTGCAAAGATTAAGCAAGATGACTTTGGAACTAGATATATAGATTTTGAAATAAATTTAATTATCAACCTATCTTCTCGTGAAGATTTAGGCAAGCAGAAGTTACTTGTTCCTAAAGTTATTGAAAAGTTTTATGCAAAAAAAATGAACGCTATAAGAATCAAAATTGCACCAAAATCAAGAAGTTTTGAAAGTAAATGGCAAAATGCAAAAATATACGTAATGGATGAATAGTTAAATAACTATCATTAATTATAATAAAGAAAAAGTATTAAATAAAATCTTTTATCTAACAAGTATATCCATTATAAAGAATTTTATAGTTTGATTTACTTGTTACTTATTTGTCAACTTTCATATTGTTTTAAAAAGGAAATTAATGAGATTATTATTAGCTTTACTACTTGTTACAAATATAGTTTATTCAAACTCTAAACTAGAAACAGTTAAAACTTCTTGTATACTTCAATCTGAATACTCAGGAAAAACTTTAGAACAACAAAAAGAAGTTTTGATTAATCAAGCTAAAAGAGATGCTTTAGAAGAACTATATGGAAGCTTAATTGTTTCGAAGACAAATGTTGAAAATGGCAAACTAATCTCAGATAAAATTAAACAAAAAGCAATCGGGGCTATTAGAATAAAAGGTAATCCAAAATTTTATAATGGACAGAATTTTGGTGAAATTTGTTCAGATATAAATGCATATATTACAAAAAAAGATTTAGAAAAATATTCACAAAAACAAGTCTCACTTAAGAACTTTTGTTTCAATGATACAACAGTTGCCACAAAAGATATAAAATACAAAGCAAAAGAAAAAGCTTATAGAGAAATACTTACAAAATATAAACCCTCTCTTAGAAATATCTCTTTAGAAGAAGCGCAAGAGTTAATTCATAAGTTCAATATCTCAAAAGATAAATTTGATTTTAATACAGGTTCTTACTGTTTTGATGCAATAGGTTCTGTCTATCCCTATGAACTAGAGTTATATAAAGTAAAACCAAAGAATCATAAACAAAAAACTTCTAATATAGTACAGAATGAAAAGAAAAAAGAAGTAGTAAGAGAAATTCCAAGAGTTGTTGAAACAAAATCTAATACTTTAAAAAAGATTACTTTTGCAAACGATTACTTAGAGGGCCAAGTTAACTACAAAATACATAAAGATGAAGTACATGTTGATATCTTTATTGACAATATTTATAGAAGTTTAAAAGGTGGAGTTTCTGTTTCTTTTCCACAGTTTACTAATAGTAGAAGAATCCTTGATACATCTTCAAATAAAGCATCTACACTTAAAGTGTATAAAAAAGGAAGTAAACTTTGGAATGCAAAATTAAAAAAAGTTATTAGATCTTCTTATTTATTAATCGAGGGTTGGCAAACTTCTTGGAGAAAACATAAAGCACAATCTATTTCTTTTGTAGTCGATATTGAAAATATGGATGAACTTGTATTAAACGTAAGAGCTGTACTTGTAAATGGTAAAAAACAATTATTACTACCAACTTATGGTAGAGAAGACCAACAAGACTTTCCAATTAAACAAATTATTATTAAAAGATAAGTTTAATTTAGATTAAGAAAACATTTCTTAATCTTTTTAATTCCAACGCTCTAAAACCTGCACTTCATAGGTAACTTCCCTAAGTCTTTTTGATAAATGTTTACAAAACTCTAACATCAAATCTTGACCTAATAAAGAATGTTCTTTTAATAATTTTTCAAAATTATCTTTACTTAAAATATAAGTTTTTAAATCATCATCTGCTATTGCTTCAACAGAATGAATAGTATTTTCAAAAAAGCCCATTTGTCCAACTACTACACCAGGAGAGAAAGTTATTCTTCTAGTTTTAGATATAGATGAACTTCTATAGAGTTCTTCTTCATGTTCATCCCAAATAGATACACTTCCTTTCCTCAAAAAGAAAAGTTTATTTGAATCTTCTCCTTCTTTATATAAATATTCACCTTTTTTAAATGACTTTTCTTCTAAATATTCTAATAATATATTTTGTTCATATATTTCTAAGTTTCTCGTTACACTTAAATCTTCCAATTTATATTCACTATCATTTAAATAAGTTGCAAAACCAAACTCTTTTAATAAATAGTTTTCAGTTTCTTCCAATGCAAAGTCTGTATATTCATGCCAAGAAAGACCATTTTCACTAATTAATCCTACAGAACAAAGAGCTTGATAAGTATCGTCTCCTTTTCTAATATGACTTAATACAAATATGATATTTTTATTTTCTTCGATTGATGATTTTATTATTTCAGCACCTGTTATATCTATTTCAGTTACTTTCTTAAAATCTAGAATTATCCACTTTGAAGAATTTTTTATAGAAGATATTGACGTTTTAAGACTATCTGCAGTACCAAAAAATATAGCTCCATCTAATTCAATTATACTAATTAAACTACCATTTTTTTGTAAAATCTCTCTTGCTTTAAATGGTCTTTCTCTTTTAGAAGAAACTACACTTCTGTTTATAATCGTATAGTTAGAATTTCTCATCATTTCATATATAAAGAAAATAGATGCAACTGCAAAACCAAAGACAATAGCAATAGTAATATCTGTAATAAATGCTGTTGTTAACATTACAACTATGATAGTAAATGTATAAACTATATCTTTTACACATTTTTCTTTTTTATCTTTTTTTGAACAAATTTGTAAAAAGTTTTTCCCTAATTTTAAAGTAGGTAAAGACATAACTATACCTGTATAAATAAGCATCGCTGATAATATAATTTCAGGAATAAAAGACATTAAATCTTTAAAAATAAATATTACTAAAAAAATAGTCAAGCAGTTAATTAAAACACTTAAAGATGTTCTCCCACCTGCATAATAGTTTACTAAAGACCTAGCTTCAGTTCCAGCGGTAGACATTCCTCCAAAGAGTCCTGATAGAATATTTCCTGTTGCTTGCCCTTTTAACTCTATTGCACTATCTTCACTTCTATTTTTTATTCTTCTTTCAAGTAAACTAACACTTAGTAGTGAGCTTAATGAAGACATTAAAGCTATTGAAAAAGAGGCAAGTATTAATTGAGGGAAAAACTTGTAAATCTTCTCTTGAGAATTTATTATAAAATCAAAATTTTGTTTTAAATTAGGTATTTCAACATTTACATTACCTAGTAATAAATCTTTGTTATTACTAAAAATAAAAAATATTATACCTGCTAGAATTGGAACAATAACAGGAAATAGAATAAAAGGATTAAAGTTTAATTTTTCTATGATTTTTTCTTTATTTGGTATGAATTCTTTTAAAAACAATAAAACTAAAACAAATAAAGTGATAAATAAAAGAAGAAGAGTTTCACTTGTATTACTATTAGTAGAATTAAATACTATAGGCAATTGTTTTACAATTATTATGATACCTATTGTTGTACTTATTCCCATAGTAACTGATAAGGGGAGAAATTTAATTAACCTTCCTAATTTTAAATAAGCAAATAAGTACTGGATAACACCAGTAAAAACAACACAAACAATCATCAAAACTAACAATGTAATTTGGTTTTGTTCAATTCCAGAACCAAGTTTCTCATATACCGTTTTCAAAAAATCCGATAGTATCAATGCAGTTACTACAAGAGGTCCACCTATTTGTAAAGAGTGATTTCCAATAAATACTGAAACCAATCCACCAATAATAGCAGAATAAAATGCCGCATTTATTCCAAATTGCTGCATCCCATCAATACCTTTAAATACCAAAATACCACATGCTAATGCCAAAGGTAGAGAAACTAACGCTGAGATTACACCACCAACAAAGTCACTTTTTATATGTTTAAAATTCAACTAATCCCTTCTTATTTTGATAAGAATATTATTCTTTTTATCTCTATGAACTACTTCTTTTTCATTTTTATCAAAAAAGTTTTTTAAGAACATATCATCATAAGATTCATCTAAATTCTCTTTGTTAAAAGTTTTTAAATCTTGACACTCAAAAGTACTTTTACAAACTCTATCTTCATGGATTTTCATATCTAAGACAACAGTTCCTGCAGAAAATATTTGAACCTGCGTATAGTCATTATATTTATAAATAAAACCCTTATCATAAAATTTTAAACTTGGAGTTTTTATTAAAATTGTTGCACTAGAACTTAAAACTGGTTCTTTATTAAAACATCCTGTAAAAACAAAAACTAATATTAAAATTAAATATTTCACTATATTTATTTCTCCATTTTTTTATATAAGTATTCAATTCTATTTGTGCAATCTTCACTTAATAAATCATTTAGAATCTCTTCTTTTTTTATATCTAAACTTTTAAATTCAGAAACAACATTATACAATTTATCAAACCGATTATTAGAAGATAATTCTTCTAAGTATTGAGATAATTCAATATCAACATTTTTTGAACTAGATTTTAAATGATAAAAGTACATAAAAAACTGGAATACTATAGTTGCGAAAGTTGTAATTACAAATATTGTAAGAATATATTCCCATAAATCAGATACATTCATATGACTTAATTCAATTGAAGTAAGTATTGAAATACCTAATAATAATTCAAATAATAAAAAGAATATTAGTACAGAACAAGAAATTAAAAATAATATTACAAACTGAAAAAAAGAACAAAAAGTAAAGTTTCTATTTATATAATTTTTAAGTACAAAATTGAATCTATATGAAAAAGAATCACTCAATTCCTCTTTATATTTAAATTGTTTAACTATATTTCGTTCATCCAAGGTTCTACATTTTGAATATTTCCTTGCAATTATTTCACCACCTAAAAAAGCTAAAAAAATTGCAAGAAAATCAATACCTTTATCACTTAAATATTCAAATAAATCTTCTAACACTTTATTTTCTGAAGCTGATTCTTGCTTTTCTATAAGTTCTTTAAAATGTGAAGCTTGTTCATTTTTAGGGTTTAATTCAAGTGTTTTAATAAAGTATATTTTTGCAGTTTCAAACTCTTTTAATTCATAAGCAACAGAAGCACTAAAAGACCATAATGATTCACTTTGTGGATATTTAGCTCTAGCTTTCTTTAAAAACTTTTTTGCTTTTTTATAGTAACCACCTTCATATAAATTTTGAGCATATACTTCTGATTTTAGTTCTGATTTAAGATACTTATTAGAAGCAAATATATTTAAAGATAAAAAAAGAATTAATACTAGTTTTATCATCCCTACTCACCTAAAACTAAAATAACTTTAGCATTTGATAATACATTTTTATCAAGAAAATTAAGTTTTTGAATTTGCTCTTTACTTAATACAATATTTGAAAGTTTGTTTTTATATGTGTTTTTTACTTTCATTTCAATTGGATTATCAAAAACTCTTTTATTTTCTCTTGCATCATCAAGACCAAACATGTATCCAACTGAAGTATTTCTTTTAGTTAATGTCTGTTTTGAAACAATATTTGAAGGATATAACTCTTTTCCATCTTCATCAACAAGTTTAACTATAAGTGCTTTTTGGAAATTAGTAATTTCGCTAATATCTAGTAATACTCCTGTGAAGTTTTTACTACTATTCATTTGTTCTATAATTTTTTCTAAGTGTTTTTTTGCGTCACTATTATCTCTTAAATCTTCCATTAATTTAAGAATTGTTTCTTTTTCATCTGTTGTATATGTTGAAGCAATTGCTTGAGGTAGAATATTGAAATCATTCCATAATTGCTCAACTTTTTCATTCCATGAAAGAAGTGTTGGATCACTTAATAATGCTTTTAGTAAATCTTTCCCTAGTTCTAATTTTGTTGTAACAACTGAAGACTTTGTATTTCTATCATACTTTGAAGAAATCACTTGAACTCCACGAACAATACCTTCCACTCTACTTTTTATGATTTCACTACTATCTAAACCACTTTTTATAGTAATTTCTGAAGTAATATTTACACCTTTAATAACTTCAAGCATATTTCTTTGTGAGATAACTTTTGCTGATAAATTTGCAGCATATTTACCTTGATTTTGTGCAGATTCACCCTCACAAAGTATAAATCCTTGCGTCCAATTGATTTGACAGCTTCCTCTTTGATCTATAACTTCCCTTGCAAACAAAGATACAGATAAAAAAAGAAAAAACAAAATTTTACTTTTCATAGATTCTCCCTAAAAATAACTTTTATATAGTACTATTTATTAGCTAAACATTTATTTTATTTCTTATATAAAGAAAGATAATTTTCCAACTCTTTAATAAACTTATCTCTATAACTTAAAGGAGAGATGATTTCAATATTAGGTAACCATGCTTTTATAGTATTATCAATATCTTCTTCTGTTGTAACTGTAAACATTACAACAAGGGAACCATCTTTTTCTTCACTTATAATTTCTTGTGAAGGAAGAATCTTTTTTAATTTAAAGTTATATGCTACATTTTCATGAACTTTTATTTTAACTTCCATTGTATTACCATCTTCAAACCATGCAGTATGAACATTGTCAAGTATTTCGTCAATTGGTTTATCTACTACAAATTTTTCTTTTAATATCTTCATATTTTTAATTTGATGAATAAAAACTGTTTTAATTTTCTTATCTTTTATATCTCTACCAAATAAGTACCAAATTCCATCAAAACTTATCACCTTATAAGGCTCTAAAGATAAAACCTTATTAGGTAAGTGTATTTCTATAGTATTTTTATACTCAATTGATATTTCTATATCATTTAATAATTTTGAATTGATATCAATATTTTCAAAAGAATTAGCTTTTATATGATAAGCAGGTGAGTATCTAGGTGTTAGAAGCTTTGAAAATATACTATGCGTAGTTTTTTCAAAATTTTTATTAATGTCTTTTATTTGTGATAAGGACAGATAAACAAAAAGCATTTCATCTTCTTTCAGAGATGCTTTATTTAAAGAAAAACCTTCTTCAAATTTCAATCTTTTTAAACTATCTTCATCAATTGGGAAAAAATGAAGTCTTTGTTTTATATCTCTTTGAATTGTTTTTGCACTTACATTAAACTCTTCCATAAGCTCTTGTCTTGTTGGTAGTTCATTGTTTGATAACATTTGAAGAGTTTTAATAAGTCTTGTTAAAACTTTATCACTATTGGTAACTTTAGTACTTTTCTTTGGTAAATTCTCAAACATTTTTGCCCTAATTTTAATATGGACAGAATGTTGTCCATATATATTTTTATAATTTTATTATAAATTTTATTAAAGGAAAGAAGATGAAATATTTTTTAATTATGTGTTTATGCATAGCAACAAGTTATCTTTTATCAAGTACATTTATAGCTAAAGAAAAGAAGATTGAAATAAAAAAACAGATAATTGTAGATGAATGATTTTATGACATATGAAAATGCAAAGATATTAATGATTACTATTTTTTTAATATCTTTATTTATATTTACTTATATATTTTAATATAAGTGATTATGTTATTATATTATAATGATTAAAACTAATGGAGAAGTAAAAAATGGAATGTCCTTTTTGTAAAGAAGATATAAAAGATGGTGCAATAAAATGTAAACACTGTGGTAGTATGCTAGAAGAGATTAATAGTCAACCCGTAGTAAAAAATACTCAAAATAGTAATGAAGAGAAAATATTCTACGATGAAGGATATATAAAAGTTACAAATACAAGATTTATTAGTGGGGAGCAAACATTTTCATTAAATAATATAAGTTCTGTAACAGTTGGTAAAAGTGAGGGCGGTATTTCAGCTATGGGATGGATTATTGCATTAGTAGGTTTAATATTAGTTTTTGTTCTACCTGATTGGTGGAAACTTGCTGGAGTTTTCTTAATAATGGGAGGACTTGGTTCAAAAGAGGATTTACATACTGTTCGTATTACAACAAATGGTGGAGACCAAGATGCACTAATAAGTAAAGATAAGCCTTATATCTCTAAAATTGTAAACAGTCTTAACGACGCTATTGTTCATAGAGGTTAATATTAAATAAAGCCAAGATTCTAGAGTTTAATAAAACTACTGAATTTACAGATTAAAAGGATACAATTTATTAGTTGTATCCTTTTAGGTAACTATATAGTTATAAGATTTCTCTTAAAACCTCTTGATACATTCTTTCTTGTGCACTGTTTGCAATAAATCTTAAAGTTCTATTCATTTGTTGTAAAATCATCTGTGCCTTACTATCAGTTTCTTTAAGAGTTTGAATTACTTCCTTTGAATCTAACTTTGAAATAGTCATAACATTATTTTCAAAAAGTATTTTACTATTAGAAGGTTTTGCTTCTAATAGTAAATAATATGGGTTTTTAGAATCTTCTGTATATTTTACTGAAGCTTTAGATTGAGCATCAATATTATATACTTCTTTAGGCATACCATCATCAAAAAATTTACTTTTACTTGATTCCCCAGCTACCAAAGATGTTAATATCTTATTTTTAAAAGTTAAATCTATACTATTATCTCCTCTTTTTGCATTTGAAGAAACGATTAAGCCATCCTTAATCACTATTGATATTTTTTCTTTTTTATTACTCTTATTATAAGTACCATTTGCTTGCATTTTTCCATCTTGTTCATAAACAATTTGTTTACTAATATCGACTTTCAAAGAACCTTGTGTATAGACTTTGTCTTCACTATTACAGCCAACTAGAAATACCATTGTAAATGATAAAAGTAGTACTATCTTTTTTAAAGTTTTCATTTTCTTCCTCATCTTAATTTTGATTTAATGATTGTATACAATATCTAAGACAACATTATGTCCTTTATTTATTTTTTAAACTTATCTTTTCTGATAAAAAATCTAAGGCTTCATCAAAATAAGATTCTTCTTTAACTTTTTCTTTACTTTTTAAAGTAGCTTCATCATTTTTAATATTGACTTTTTTTTGACCTAAATAAAGAAAAGCATCATCAAGATATGCATCATTATTTGTTCCTTCTTTTCTTATTCCCATAAACCCATACTTAATGAATCTTGTCTCTTCAGGAACAGCTACAACATTTGCTCTTTTTGTCCACCAATGATTTGAATAAAAAGGTTGTGTTGATGTATGACTGATTTTAGACGGTTTATCATCATAAAAAACTAATACGCTATATCCATAATCCTTCTGTTTTTTCCAACCACTTTGAAAACCTCCAAATGAAGCAATAACATTTCCTTTGTCTATATTTTCTTGATATGCATTAACGTCTATTACTTGTGAGGTAATAGCTTTTTCCTTATTTGTAGAACTCATTAAGTAATATTTACCAGAATTAGCTCTAGGATCTGTAGATCGAACTACTCCTTCACTTTCCCAGTAAGCAATCTTATTATTCTTAATTATTTCAAAACCAGGATTTTTAAGCATGTTTTCTTTATCCCATGTATAATTAGAATAACCTTTTGTTGAACAACCTGTAAGTATTATTAAGCTTATAAAACTCCCAATTAAAATATAAATACTTTTCATTTCTTTTCCTTTATTAAATTATTTGTGTTATTTTTTCTGGGCGAATATTATGTTTAGAAGCATATTTATATGCTTCTTTTTCAGTATAAAAATAATAGTTACTAAACGCACTTGTACTGATTTTCCATTTTTTATTACTCTTTATTTTTATATCTAATTCATCATTTATTTGATTCTTTAAATTCTCTTCTTTAACTATATTTTCATAAACTTCATCTTTGACAAATAACTCTTTAATATTTAAAAGTAATGCAATTACAGCAAATGGATAAAAAACCATTCCTATTAGTGAATGAAACATAACTTTTATTAATTGTAAAGTTGAACTTTTCTTATCTTCATTAAAAACAGCTATTCGTATAGAATACTTCTCTTTGTTACTATCATATGGAGTATTATATAACATTGAAGCACCTAATGCTGCAAAAATATTATTTGCAATTATTATTACAATAATCATTGAAATAAATACCACCATTTGACCTGTTTCTTTCCCATAACTTGAAAGAACTATGGCATATATACCAAAAGCAATTACACACAATATTAATAAGATAAAACTATCTTTTACTGAATTTAGCATTGCCGTTTTCTTCATTCTTAATTCTCCTTTTTTTATAATTGTTATCTTACATTTACATTAGGACAAGCTAGTGTCCAATAAAAAAGTTAAGACCATCTTTCCAATACCTGTATCTCTGATGTTACTTCTCTTAATCTATTTGATAAGTGGGAACAAAAAGAGTACATAATTTTTCTGCCTAAAATTGGATGTTCTTTACTTAGCAAATCTAAGTTATGTCTACTTAAAATATAAACACTTACATCTTCATTTGCAAGTGCATCAACACTATGTAAGTTATCCTCAAAAAATGCCATTTCGCCTATTACAACACCAGTTGAAAAAGTAATTCTTCTTATTTTTGATAACTTATCTTTTACACCTTTAACAAAGCTCTGTTCAAGCATAATAGAGACTGTACCCTTACGTAGGAAAAATAATTCATCTGATTTCATTCCTTTTGTAAAAAGTTCATCTTTTTCTTTATACTCTTTACTTATCATATAAATTAGTAAAATATCTTGTTCTTCTTTACTTAAGTTTTTCGTAAAGTTTAAACTATCAATATTTAAAGTTTTTCCTTTTTCTTCTTCAACTTCTGTAAACTGCTCTAAAAGTTTATTCTCAACTTTTTCTAAAGCTAAATCTGTATTTTCAAACCAAGGTAAACCATCAACACCAATTAGCCCAACAGCACAAAGGGCTTGATAAGTATCATCACCTTTTCGTATATGAGAAAAAGTAAACTCTATGTTACTATTCTCTTTTGTACAAAGTTTAATCTTTTCAGCACCCGTAATATCAACTTCACTAACTTTCCTAAAATCTAAAATAATATAAGACGTGTCTTTGTTTATATCGCTTACTAATGTTCTTAAAAAATCAGCTGTTCCAAAAAAGATTGCTCCTTCTAATTCAATAATCTTTACACATTTACCTTTATTTTTTAGAAAAGTCATTACTTTTTTAGTTCGTACTCTTCTTGAATGATGTTTATTTCCTAGAATAATATTATAATTTGTATTACTCATCATTTCATAAATAAAAAGTAAAGAGGCCATCGCAAAACCTGTAATAATTGCAATTGTTAAGTTTGCCATTTCTTCTGCAATCAACATTACAATCACAACAAGTACGGTTTGGAAAATATCTTTTAAACATTCATTCATATTTTTAGTTTTAGTTCGAAGACAAGTAATACTCATGTTGCTTGATAATTTTATCAAAGGTAAAATCATTACAATTCCAGTGTGAACTAACAAAGAAGATAAAACTATTTGTGGAATTAATGCAATATATTCATCAAGAAAGAAAACAAAAACTATTAAAAATAAAGCATGAAAAATTACTGAAATAAAAGTCCTACCACCAGAGTTATAATTACTAAGTCCTCTAGCTTCAGAACCAGCACTTGGCATTCCTGCAAAAAATGCTGAAATGATATTTCCAAATGCTTGACCTTTTAATTCAATTGAAGGATTAGTACTTCTTACTTTTTGTTTATCTTCTAATACACTAATACTAAGAAGCGATGATAAAGAACCCATCAAAGCTAAAACAAAAGCTGCAATTATAATTTCTAAAATATTTTCATTTACAATAGAAAAGTTTTGAGTAAAAGTATTAAAATACAATTCAAAAGAAGGTAGAGTTATATTTATTTTTCCAATTATAAAATCACTTGGGTTTTTATTTATAAATAAATAAAAAACTACTCCACCCAAAATTGGAGCTAGAAGAGGAACAATCATTCTAATTTTACTAGTAACAATATTTTTTTTAAAAAGAAGCAAAACAATAAAAATACAAATAGCAATAAAAAGTAAAGTAGTCTGATTTGTAATTATTGTTAAAGGATTTGTTATAAACTCTTGAAATAAATCATCTCCTTGATAATTAAAAATGATAGGAAATTGCTTAAAAATGATTATTAAACCAATAGTTGTACTAACACCCATTTTTACAGAAGATGGCAAAAATTTAATTAATTTACCAAGATTAAAATAAGCAAATATAAGCTGAAATACTCCCATTAATAAAACTGTTAAAATCATAAAAACAATTAATAATTCATTTAAATTATATATATTTTCATAGCTTTGTAGTCTTGTAAAAATTTCTAATAAAAAACTAGACAAAATCAAAGTAGTAGCAACTCTAGGACCACTTATTTGTAAGTGATGGTTTCCAATAAATGCAGAAATAAATGTTCCAATAATTGCTGTATAAATAGCTGCGTTAATTCCATACATTTCTAAGTCGTGAAGACCTTTAAATAATAAAACTCCACAAGCTAAAGTTAAAGGCAGTGCAACAAGTGAAGAGATTAGACCACCAAAGAAGTCATTTTTTAAATTCTTTATATTCAATCTAATCTCTTTTTATTTTAATTAAAATATTATTCTCTTTATCTCTATGAACAACTTCTTTTTCATTTTTATTAAATAAGTTTTTTAAAAACATTTCATTATAAGATTTATTCAAATTTTCTCTATTAAATGTTTTTAAATCTTGACATTCAAAAGTGCTTTTACAAACCCTATCATTATATATTTTCATATCCAGTACAACAGTACCAGCAGAAAATATTTGAACTTGTGTATAGTCATTATAATTATAAATGAAACCCTTGTCATAGAACTTCATCTTTGGTGTTTTTATCAAAATCGTTGCACTTGAACTTAAAGTTGGTTTTTTACTAACACATGCTGTAAAAATAAATATTGTAATAATTAAAAGTATAAGATTTTTTATAACTAATCCTTTGTTTTGCAACATTTTACTATAATATCTTTAAATTATAAAATCAAAGGTTATTTTTTGTTAGTACATATTTGCTGTGCCGTCGATAGTCACTATTTTTTAGAAAGAGTTCAAGAAGAGTATCCAGATGAAACTCTAGTAGGTTTTTTTTATGACCCTAATATTCATCCTTATAGTGAGTATCGTTTAAGATATTTAGATGTAGAGTACTCATGCCAGAAATTAGGCATTGAGCTTATTGAAGGGCCTTATAACTTAGAAGAATGGCTTAAAAAAGTTAAAGGAATGGAGCATTTACCTGAAAAAGGTGATAGATGTACTGTTTGTTATGATGATAGACTTGATAATACAGTTGCTAAAGCCCTAGAATTAGGTCATGATAAATTTACTACAACTCTTTTAATATCACCTAAAAAATCTCAAGAAAAGCTTGATATCATAGGTCATAACTTAGAAAAACTTCATGGAATTGAGTTCATTTACAGAGATTATGAAGCTGGAAATGGTGCAGAAATTCAAGGTAAAAAAGTAAAAGAAAATCAACTTTATAGACAGAACTATTGTGGTTGTTTATTTGGTCTTAGTGCCCAAAGAGAAGCTCAAGATAAAATAATGGATGAGATGTTTAATCCAATTTCAAATCAAATATTACCAGAATCAATTGAAGAGCGATTAGAACTTTATAAAAAGAGAAATGCCTTAGAAAAAGCAGAAGCAAACTACAAAATAGTTAAACATAGATTTTTAAACTATAGACTTTTAAGTGCCCGTGTTAAAGTAGCTAAACAAACTGTACCATCGTATATTTTACCATACTCAATGATAAATAGAAACAAAACAAATGGAAGAATTGAGTATGAAAAAGATGGAATCAACTATCTAAATAGAGATGAATTAAAAATTATTTCTCTTGAAAAGTTTAACGCACTTGCAAATACAAATTATAAAAATGTAAAAGAATTAATGTACCTACCTCCATCATTTGATGAAGAATTACAAGTGCGTTCAAAGATTTTAAAAAGTGCTTTTAACTTAAGTACTATTATTGTTTTAGATAAAATTGCTGATGCTAAATATGAGATTGAACTAAATGCTGAAACTTACGATGACGTAAGAGAGGAAATCGTATGAAACTATTAGTTTGTGCAATGGAGACATCTTCAAATATTCACTTAAAAGAGTTAAAAAAACATTTTAATGATGATATTGAACTGGTAGGAGTTTTTGATAAAGAATTAGGAAATCCTTTATATGATTTAACAGCACTTGCTATTATGGGAATAGTTGATGCTTTAAAAAAACTAAGATTTTTCTTTAAACTTCGAGATGAATTAGTAGAACTAGCAAGTGATTGTGATAAAGTTTTATTAATGGACTCATCAGGCTTTAATCTTCCTCTTGCAAAAAAACTAAAAGCAACTTATCCAAATAAAGAAATAATTTATTATATTTTACCTCAAGCTTGGGCTTGGAAACCAAAGCGTGTAAAAAAACTAGAAAAATATTGTACAAAACTATGTTCAATTATACCTTTTGAGCAAGAAATGTACACTGATAAAGAAAAAATTATTTATGTAGGACATCCTTTATTAGATGAAATTTCTGATTTTAAAAAAGAGTTAAATTCAAGTGGAAAAATTGCATTTATGCCTGGAAGTAGAAAAACAGAGATTAAAAATCATATGCCAATTTTCAAAGAGCTTGCAAAAAAGATACCAAATAAAGAGCATATTCTAATAGTACCTTCAAAATTTGATAAAGATTATATAGAAAAAACGTATGGTGATATATCAGGTTTTACAATATCAACACAGGCACATGAAACACTACAAGAGGCAGAATATGGTTTTATTTGTTCAGGAACTGCAACACTTGAAGCAGCTCTAATTGGAACTCCTTTTACTCTTTCATATATTGCTAAAAAACTTGACTATTTTATTGGTTCAAGATTTGTAAAATTAAACTTTGTAGGACTTGCAAATATTTTCTTTGAAAAAATGGGAAAAGAACAAATTCACAAAGAATTTCTACAAGAAAAAGTAACAGTTGAAAATCTATTAAATGATTATAGTTCAATGGATAAAAAGTTATTTTTCAAAAAATCACAAATCTTGCGAGAATACTTACAAAATGGAAGTTCTAAAAATGTAGCAAGCATAATTCAAAACTAATTTTTTTTTAGATATAATCTTTACCATTAATCAAATAAAATTAGGATTGTACATGTTAGATATTACGCAAATTCAAGAAATTCTTCCTCATAGATATCCACTTCTTCTTGTGGATAGAATCACTGAAATGGACTTAAAAAAATCAATTAAAGGTTTCAAAAATATTTCTATATCAGAACCAGCATTTCAAGGACATTTTCCAGGTCACCCAATTTACCCTGGTGTATTAATCTTAGAAGGTATGGCTCAAGCTGGTGGAATCTTAGCTCTTAAGAGTTCAGATTTAAGCGAAGAAGAGATGAAAAATAAAGTAATTTACTTCATGAGTATTGATAAAGCAAAATTTAGAAACCCAGTTAAACCAGGTGATAGATTAGATTACGAATTAGAAGTAATCAAAATGAAAAGTACTTTAATGATGTTAAGTGGAAAAGCTTATGTAGATGGTAAGTTAACTGCTGAAGCTGAATTTAAAGCTATGATAGTGGACAAATAGGCTTATTATGAATAATATACATAAAACTGCAATAATTGAAGAAGGCGCAAAATTAGGTGATAATATCACAATTGGTGCTTTCACTATTATTGGAAGTAATGTATCAATTGGTGATGGAACAGTTGTAGATTCTCATACAGTAATTGAGGGAAAAACTACAATAGGAAAGAACAACCATATCTTTTCACATGCAGCAATTGGAACAATACCTCAAGACCTTAAATTTGATGGTGAAGATGTAGAACTAATTATTGGTGATAACAATAAAATTAGAGAATTCACACTATTTAATCCGGGAACAATTGGTGGTGGTTCAATCACTAAAATTGGTGATAACAATTTATTCATGGGATATACTCATGTTGCGCATGATGTAATTATTGGAAATAATTGTGTATTTGCAAATGGTGCAACACTTGCAGGTCATGTAGAAGTTGATGACTTTGTAGTTGTTGGTGGGCTAACTCCAATACATCAATTTTGTAAAATTGGAACTCATGTAATGGTAGGTGGTGCTTCAGCAGTTGCTCAAGATATTCCACCTTACTGTTTAGTTGAGGGGAATAAAGCTGTTTTAAGAGGTCTTAACTTAAATGGATTAAGAAGAAGATTCAAAGATAGAGCAGATATAAATGCAATCAAAAGCGCTTATAAAGCACTATTTGAATCAGGTAATCCATTAGCAGATGTTGCAAAAGAATTACTTGAAACTAGTGAAAATGAACATGTAAAAGAATTAGCGAATTTTGTAGTTAATACAAAACGTGGTATTCCTTACAACAGAAAATAGATAATAGGTAGAAAATGAGCAAAATTATATGTGACTTTTGTGGAGCAACTGACTCTAAAGATAATCCAGTAATAGCAGGAGACAATGCTTCAATTTGTAAAGCTTGTGTAACTGCTGCAAACGATATTATGAGTGGTAATCTTCCTGCAGAAGATAAAAATGAACAAGAAAATACAAGTTCAAAAGAAGAAGTAGTATTAAGAACACCTGCACAATTAAAAGCAATTTTAGATGAGTATGTAATTGGTCAAGATACAGCTAAAAAGGTTTTATCAGTTGCTGTATATAATCACTACAAAAGAATATTTAGACATCATGAAATTGATGACGATACAGAATTAAATAAGTCGAATGTTTTATTAATAGGACCAACAGGTTCTGGTAAAACTTTATTAGCTCAAACTATCTCTAAATATTTAGATGTTCCTTTAGCAATTGCTGATGCAACATCTTTAACAGAAGCTGGTTATGTTGGTGACGATGTTGAAAATGTTGTTACAAGATTAGTTCAAGCAGCAGGTGGAGATATTGAGAAAGCTCAAAGAGGTATTATCTTTATTGATGAAGTTGATAAAGTAGCAAGAATGAGTGAAAATAGATCAATTACTAGAGATGTTTCTGGTGAAGGTGTTCAACAAGCATTACTTAAAATCGTTGAGGGTGCCACTGTAAATGTTCCTGCAAAAGGTGGAAGAAAACATCCAGGACAAGAAGCACTTCAAGTTGACACTACTAATATCTTATTCATTTGTGGTGGTGCATTTGATGGTTTAGAAGATATTATCAAGAAAAAAGAAGGTGCTAATGTTTTAGGATTCAATCATGAAGCAAAAAGCAAAAAAGATGATAAACAAATAATCTCAAAAGTTGAAACAGATGATTTAGTAAAATATGGCTTAATTCCAGAATTAATTGGTCGTCTTCATATGTTAGCCACATTAAATGAAATCACAGAAGATGATATGGTTCATATTTTAACTGAACCTAAAAATGCATTAATTAAACAATATATCAAACTTTTTGAAATGGATGATGTAACACTTAAATTTGATAAATCAGCATTAAAAGAACTAGCTCGTCTTGCAATTGAGAGAAAAACAGGAGCAAGAGGTCTTAGATCTATTTTAGAAGATATTATGCTTGATATCATGTTTGATTTACCAGATTACAAAGATAAAACTATAACAATAACAAAAGATGTGGTTCTAAAACTAAAAGAACCAAAAGTTGCATAAAAAGGATGAAACGTGTTTTTAGATAAATTAATAGGATTATTTTCAAGTGATATGGCTATTGACTTGGGAACTGCTAATACAATTGTTTCAGTAAAAGGAAAAGGTATCATTATAAATGAACCTTCAGTTGTTGCTGTTCAAAATGATAAATATGGTAGAGATAAAATTTTAGCAGTTGGACAAGAAGCTAAGCAAATGATAGGAAAAACTCCTTTAAATATTCAAGCAGTTCGACCTATGCAAGATGGTGTTATTGCCGATTTTGAAATGACTGAAAGAATGATTAGATATTTCATTGAAAAAGCTCATTCAAGAAAATCTTTTATTCGTCCAAGAATCATTATTTGTATTCCTTATGGAATTACACAAGTTGAAAGAAAAGCAGTTGAAGAATCAGCTATGAGTGCAGGTGCACGAGAAGTATTTTTAGTTGAAGAACCAATGGCTGCAGCAATTGGTGCAGGAATTCCTGTATCAGATCCATCTGGATATGTTGTAGTAGATATTGGTGGAGGTACAACTGAAATAGGTGTAACTTCATTAGGAGGATTAGTACTTTCTAAATCTATTAAAATTGCAGGTGATAAGTTTGATAAATCAATTATTGAACATGTTAGACAAAACTTCAATTTATATATAGGTGAAAGAACTGCTGAAAATATTAAAATTGAAATTGGTACGGCTGTTAAACTTGATACTGAACTAAAAATCAAAGTTAAAGGTCGAGATAATTCTGGATTACTTTCAACTATTGAATTAGGTAGTGAGGGTGTTAGATCTGCAATTAAAGAACCACTAAAAGAGATAGTATCTGCAGTACGTTCTGTATTAGAAGAGATGCCGCCTGATTTAGCTGGAGATGTTGTTGATAATGGTGTTATTTTAACAGGTGGAGGTGCTTTAATTAGAGGTATTGATACTTACTTAGCTGATATTATTAAACTACCAGTAAAAGTTGCTGAAGATCCATTATTAGCAGTTGCTTATGGAACTAGTGCTGTATTAGATGAGGATGCTTTACTTAAACTAATC
>MDTG01251215.1_pt1 | contig 22323 bp, 19 predicted proteins | sample 811421 | NCBI WGS metagenome assembly MDTG01 (sample SAMN05326645, study PRJNA326480) | marine metagenome | isolation source: seawater | place: Pacific Ocean: South East | collected 2011
ATGAAATTGTGTAGAGTAGGAAAACAAAATGAAGAAAAACCAGCAATAATTGTTAATGGTGATTATTTAGACTTGTCACCGATTATAAAAGATCTAAATCCAGATACATTAAATTTTGAAGTTTTAAATAAAATTAAAAAAACAGATTTATCAAAATTAAAAAAACTAGACCCTAATGAAAGGATAGGTTCTTGTGTAAAAGATCCCTCAAAATTCATAGGTATTGGTTTGAATTTTAAAGATCATGCAAAAGAACAAAACCTTCCTATCCCCAAAGAACCAATAATATTTTCTAAATTTACAAGCTGCATTACTGGACCTAATGATGAAATTATTATTCCAAAAAATTCTAAACACACAGATTGGGAAGTAGAGTTAGGTTTTGTTATTGGAAAAAAAACATCTTATGTTAACGAAAGTGATTCTATGGACCATGTTTTAGGTTTTTTTTTAGTGAATGATATTACTGAAAGAAACTTCCAAAAAAACAAAGGTTTAACATGGGACAAAGGAAAGGGCTTCGATACTTTTGGACCGATTGGACCATTTATAGCTACTAAAGATGAAATTGAAGATTGTCAAAACTTAGATATGTTTTTAGATGTTAATGGAAAACGTATGCAAACTGGAAATACTAAGGAAATGATTTTTAATGTAAAATCTTTAGTATCTTACATGAGTCACTGCATGACTTTATACCCTGGTGATATTTGTTGCACTGGAACGCCTCCAGGCGTAGGTGAAAATATGAAGCCTCCTATTTTTTTAAAAAAAGGAGATCAAATCAAACTTGGTGTAAAAGGTTTGGGCACACAAAACCACTCTGTAAAGTCTTTTGGTTGAAAATTTTTAGTAAATTCTTTATAAATATACAGTATTTATAACTCAAAACTATGTACAACAAATTTGGACAATTTATAGATGGTAAGTGGGTAACATCTTCGAGTGGCGAAACTTACGACGTGATTAATCCAGCAACGGAAGAACTAATTGGAAAACCTTCAAAAGCAAATAAGATTGATGTCGAAAAGGCACTTAAATCAGCTGAAAAGGGTCTAGAAATTTGGAAAAATACTCCACCATGGGAAAGAGCTAAAATTATTAGAAAAATTTCTGACTTAATAAGAAAAGAAGTTGATGCACTTGCAAAATGTCTTACTTTAGAAGTCGGTAAACCTTTACAAGAATCTGCAGGCGAAATTAGTGGAGCCGCAGATATTTTTGAATGGAATTCTGAAGAAACTAAAAGAATTTATGGTCAATCAATTCAAAGTAGATTTCCTAATACAAGAATACAAATTTATTACCAACCTGTTGGTGTTGTTGCGGCGTTAGTACCTTGGAATTTTCCTGTTATATTAGCAGCGCGTAAAATATCTACAGCTTTAGCTGCAGGGTGTTCTGTAATTGTGAAGCCTGATGTAATAACGCCTGGATGTGTTATGCATTTAGTTGATATCTGTAAAAGAGCGGGAACTCCGCCAGGAGTAGTTAATCTTTTATCGGGTGACCCTGCTTTTATATCTAATGAACTTTTATCTTCTGATATTGTAAAAAAAGTTTCTATTACAGGATCTACTAGAGTAGGAAAGTTAATTTTAAAAAAAGCTGCAGATAAAGTTCAGAGAGTGACAATGGAACTGAGCGGTCACGCCCCATTTATTGTTTTTGATGATGTAGATTTAAATAAGGTAACGGATATGGCTATAGCTGCAAAATTTAGAAATAATGGACAAGTTTGTATTTCCCCTAATAGATTCTACATACATGAAACAAAAAAGGATCAATTTACTAAATTAATGGTTGAAAAAACTAAAAAACTTAAAATTGGTAATGGAATGGAAAAAGACACAGTTCTAGGTCCACTTACAACAAAAAAACGATTGGATGAAATTGAGTCTTTAGTAGAGAAAACAAAAAAAGAAGGTGCAAAAATTATTTGCGGCGGGAAAAGACCTGCTGGTTTCAACAAAGGTTTCTTTTTTGAGCCTACAATTTTTGACAATGTAAAGGACAATTTTACAATAATGCATCAGGAACCTTTTGGACCATTGGTACCTATTTTGTCCTTTAAAAGTTTTGATGAAGTTGTAAAAAGAGCCAATAACAATGTATTGGGACTCGCTAGCTACATTTATACAAACAATATGGAAAAAGCGCACAAAGCTTCGGAACTTATGGAGACAGGAACTGTTGCTGTGAATACACCTGTTGTAGCTATTGCAGAAGCACCTTTCGGAGGCATAAAGCAAACTGGATATGGTAGAGAAGGGGGCTCTATGGCTATCAAAGACTACTTAAATGTGAAATATACTCATTTAGGGATTTCTTATCAATAAAAGTGGTAAACTTAAAAAAAATAATTTTAAAAATTTTAACATAATTAATGAGCTATTATGTTTACATGCTCAAATCAAATACAACCAAACCAATAACTTATGTTGGTTATACAAAAGATCTCAAAAAAAGAATCACGCTTCATAACGCTGGAAAAGGTGCAAAATTTACTAGGGGCAGAAAATGGTCCTTAATTTATAAAGAGAAAATTAGTTCAAAAAATAAGGCAATTTCTAGAGAATATTATATAAAGAATAATAGATCGTTTAGAAAAAAAATTATAAACAAAAATAGATGAAAATATCAATACTATTGCCATATAAAGAAAATTTTTCACCAATTTATCCTGGTGCAGTCTCACTTTTTGTAAACGACACAAGTAATATTAGTAAATACAAAAAAGATATTACGGTTTACGGTAATACTAATTTTAAAAAAAAATTTAAAATAAAATATAAAAATATTTTCTTAAAAAAAAATCTTTTTGAGAGTCAAAGTAGAAAATACGTTCAAGAATTCATCAAACTAGAAAAAAAAAATCAATCTGACTTGATTGAAATTCATAATAGGCCAAATTATTTAAATTTTTTAGTTAGCAATTTAGAAAAAAGAATTTATGCATTATATTTTCATAATGATCCATTGACAATGACAGGTTCAAAATCAATAGAAGATAGGAAGTTTTTATTAAAAAATTGTCATAAGATTATATTCAACAGTAATTGGTCAAAAAAAAGATTTTTACAAGGTATGCATGATAAATTTGTTAATAGTGAAAAATTATTAGTAGTGTTCCAATCGGCCAAAAAAAATAAAGTAAATCTTAAAAAGAAAAAAAACTGGATTACATTTGTTGGTAAACTTAATAAATCAAAAGGTTATGATGTTTTTGGTAATGCTATAATTAAAATACTTAATAATAATAGCAAGTGGAAAGCTCTAGTTATTGGAGATGAGCAAAGAGATAAAATAATTTTTAATCACAAAAATTTGAAAAAATTTGGATTTCTTATTCATAACAAAGTTATAGAAATTTATAAAAAAACTAGTATAGCTGTAGTCTGTTCTAGATGGGAAGAGCCTTTTGGAAGAACAAGTTTAGAAGCAGCTTCTAATGGTTGCGCTGTAATTATAAGTAATAGAGGTGGTCTTCCTGAAACTTTAACTAATGGAGTTATTTTAAAAAATCTTAATTCAAATATTTTACAAAAAGAAATACAAAAACTAATTAACAATGCCAACATTAGAAAAAAGTTACAAAAGCTATCCTACGAAAATTTTTATTTAACTCATAAATTTGTATCTAAAAAAATAGATTCTTATAGAGATACTAGATTAAAAAAAATTAATTTTTTTAATTTAAGAAAAAAAGAAAATAAATTAAGAATATTACATGTAACGAATTTTAATGAAAGACATGACGGAAGATTATATTTTAACACTGGAAGAAGAATAAATAATGGATTTATTCGTTTAGGACATAGTATTCTCGAATTTAGTGACAGGGATATTCAAAAATACTACAAAAATTACAAAGATATATCAGGAAAAAGAGCTTTAAATGATAAATTGAAAAAAACTTGCTATAACTTTAAGCCAGACTTAATTGTTCTAGGTCACGCAGACGCAATAGATAACAACACTCTTGGTGAACTAAAAGATGATTATCCAAGCTTAAAAATTTCTCAATGGTTTTTAGACCCCTTAAATAAGAATGGGCCAGATTATTTAAGAAATAAATCTAGAATTTTGGATAAATCTGAATTCATTGAGGCAAATTTTTTAACAACATCTCCTGATGTGCTTCGTTTTTTGCCAAAAAGCGTTAGAAACTTTTACATACCAAATCCATCAGATAGTTCGTTTGAAACCCTTAATAATTTCAAAAAAAATTGCAATATGGATGTTTTTTTTGCATTAAGTCATGGCGTCCATAGAGGAGTTCTTAAATATGGAAAACTTGATGAAAGGGCAAATTTTATTAACAAGTTGATGAAAATTACGGCTAATGTGAAATTTGATTTTTATGGTCTTAATAAAGTACAACCAATATGGGCTGATCATTACTTTAAAACTATCTCTAATTCAAAAATGGGTTTAAATTTAAGTAGGGGAGATCCTATAAAATATTATAGTAGTGACCGAATTACCCAAATTATTGGAAATGGTTTGGTAACTTTAATCGATCAAAAAACTCAATATAATGATTTTTTTAATAAAGATGAGATGGTTTTTTATAAAAATGTGAGTGATTTATCTGAAAAAATCCTCAAATTAACAAGAGATGACAAATTAAGAAGAAAAATTGGCATGAAAGGAAAATTGAAATATCTTAAATATTTCAATTCAACTTTGGTTGCAGAATTTATCATAAATAAAACATTATCGATCAAAAATAATAAAAAATTTTATTGGCAAAATTAGTTGATGTTTTCAATTATAATACCCTCTTTTAATAATTTAAATTATTTAAAATTATGCATAGATAGTATTAAAAAAAATTCTTCATTTAATCATGAAATAATAATCCATGTTAATGAAGGTGTTGATGGAACGCTTGAATATGTTAAAAAAAATAACTTTTCTCATTCTTATACGAAAAATAATATTGGATTATGTTCAGGAACAAATTTAGCGGCCTCTAAATCATCAACTGATTATATTTTATACACTCATGACGATATGTACTTTTGCCCAAATTGGGATGTTGTATTAAAAGACGAGCTCTCAAAGATTGACACTCATTTATATTATTTATCAGGAACTATGATTGAAAAAGATGGTGGGCATATCAAGTTAAATTGTGGAAGTGATTATTCTGATTTTAATGAAGAAAAATTAATCGTAGAAAATAAAAAATTAAATTTTGCTGATCATCAAGGCACTCACTGGGCTCCACATTTAATAAATAAAAAGATTTGGGATAAAGTCGGTGGTTTTAGTGAAGAATTTAATCCTGGTATAGGCTCTGATCCTGATTTAAATATGAAACTTTGGAAAATTGGTGTTCGAATATTTAAAGGCCTTGGAAGTTTTAGAGTTTATCATTTTGGTTCAATTAGTTTGCGAAAAAAAGATACATTAAAAAGAAACAAGGGTTCAAAAACTTTTTTGAAAAAATGGGGTATTTCTCCAACTTTTTTTGTTAAACATTACTTAAAAGGTGCAAAATTTGAAAACAATCAAATTATATGTAATCTATTTGATGGACCTTTAAAAAATCCAAAAAAAACCCCTTTTTACTTATTTGGCTTGTTTTTGTGTAAATTAAAATTGATTTACTACAATATATTTAAAATTTAATTTTACTTAAAGCATTGTTTTTAAACAGATTTGCTTCCTTAATATATCTTCTTACCATCTGTGTGCTTTTATGACCTGTCATTTCCATTATTTTTCTTTCCTCAGCTCCTGACTCAGCAGTCGAAGTTGCAAAACCAGATCTCAAGCTATGTCCCGCGTATTTGCTTGGATCAAGACCGGCTTTAAAAGAATATTTTTTAATTATTAAAGCTACACTTTTATCTGAAATATTAAAAATTTTACCATCTTTGATATTAGATTGAGTAATCCAAAGATTTAAGTGTTTGACAGGACAAAATTCTGGGTTGGTAAAATAGGGCAGAGCTTTGATCAAACCCTCACCTGATTGATCTGTTTTTGACCTTTTTATAAAAATTTTTACCCCTTCATTTACGAACTCAATATCGTTTAATTCTATAGAAACAAGTTCTGATCTTCTAAAACCTCCTGAAAAACCAACTAATAAAAGCGTTTTATCCCTTAGCTTTTTCAAATATTTTTCTTTAGTATCATTTATAGCTTTAATAATTTGTTTTAAATTATTGATTAATATAGGTTTTTTTGCTTTTTGATTGCTCCCGTAGACCCTTTTAATACCCAATAAATTTTCCATAATTAAAGGGTGTTTTGTATCTAAATAATACCCTTTAGTTTTGTGAACAACGCCTATCGAAGCCAGTCTTCTTTTCAAAGTACTAAATTTACATGATTTCGATAAATGAGTTAAATAAAGAGCCACAATTTTGGGATTTGCAGGTAAAGGATTAAGAGAATTTTTGCTGCAAAAAGAGGCAAAGTCCTTATAATCAGATTTGTATGCTCTTACAGTGTTTATAGCTTTAGAATTTTTTAAATTCTTTAATGTTTCAAATTCAAGGCTTTTTATGTCAGTAACTAGTTTATTCATAATAAATTCCGATAACCATTAATTATCGGAAATATATATTGACTAAGATTATAAGTCAACCGTTAATTGAAATTTAATAAATTTGATGAGATTAGAAATTATTATATTTATAAATAGATATGTTTTTTAAAAATAGAAAAAAAATAATAATGGATCGAGGTCCAAGCTGGCCAGATTACGAAAAAGCTGAACCTTTTATGATAAGATATTATCTATTATTTAGAAAAAGACCGAAATGGTTTCCTTTCAATATTTTTGTCCATAAAATACTAAAAAATGATCTTGGAGATCTTCACGATCATTATTGGTCCTATATTACTATTATTTTAAAAGGTGGTTACCTAGAAACCACAAAAGACGGGACTTTTTCACGTAAGCCAGGGTATATAGGCTTTAGAAAATCAGATGATAGGCATAGTTTAAAGCTTTTTAACAATATACCAGCATGGACACTCATGCTTGTGGGACCTAACAAGGGTGCCAAAAGTCATGCAAAATACAAAAATATTGGTAAAAAAACGTTTAATATCAACGATTCTAGTCAATAATTATCCTTTTCTTTTAATTTTGACAATTTCCCCTATCAGTTGAGGCCTTTTTAAACAAATATCAAAAAATCAGCTATCTACGGCCGTTTAAACGCTATATTCAAAAAGTGCAAGGCTCTAGAAATGTTGTTGTTTGCGAGTTATAGATCAATCCAGAATCCTCTAATTTGTTACCTTTTTTATTGATTAATTTGTTTTAAAATCACTAATAATCGGTTTTTTTCTATTTACTAGGTAAAATCTATATTTTTTATGTTTAAAAAAAAATTAATAAATACAATGACTTAGATAATGTTTCTAAAGTATTTAATTAATTATGGAAAAACATTAAAGATATAAAAACTACTATTGGAATAGTGATAAAAGACATGACAGTAGAAGTGACAATAACGCTCGCAACACTATCAACTACCCTTTTCTCAGAGTACATCGAACCCACTAAGTAAGTTAAAACTGCACTCGGCATACAAGATTGAATTAAAAGAACACCTGCAGCAAAACCGTCTAAACTAAGAAATTTGATTAATCCAAATCCTATTATAGGGCCAATTATTACTCTTACTGCTCCTAAAATAGAAGCGTGAAACCATGAAACTACCTTTAATCTAGATAAAGCTATACCTAAGGACATAAGAACTAAAAAAATAGTTGCATAAGTAAGTAAAAAAGTGGTGTTTTCTAAATATCCAGGAACATCCCATTCATAATATAGAAATAAAACTGAAACGATTATTCCGTAAATTGGCATATTCTTAATTAATATTTCTAATGAAAAACTTTTTTTTGCTAATAAAACTCCAAGTGTAAAGTGAAGCAGAATAACAACTGAAGCAATTGCAGATGCCACCCCTAGCCCCGCTGTTCCATATGCAAACAAGCAAATAGGAATTCCCATGTTTCCTGTGTTAGGCAAAATTAATGGCGGTAATTCACTAATAAAATCTTTTTTAAGTAAAAGCAAAAATACAACACCTACAAGAGAAAAACCTCCAATTATAACTAAAGCATAAATAAAGTATTCAATAAAAACAAATAAAGTAACACCAGTGGTAGTTATTGTATAAAAAATCATTGCAGGTGTGCCTACGTTTCCTGCGAAAGTGGTTATAAAATCAGTGTTTATATTTGGATTTTTTTTACCTAAATAAAATCCGATACCGATAACAAAAAATACTGGAAATAAAACGTCTATGAGTTTGAGGTAGAGCTCCATCAAACTCTCACATCAGATTTTCTAGGTTTTCTCAACTTATTTTTAAAGTTAATTGCAGTTTCGAATTCCATTAAACGTTTATGAATAGATCTTAATTCAGTAATTCTTGTCCAGTTTTGCAAGAACAATGAAAAGCTGCTCTGAACTTCCCTAAAAGCACTAGAGGTTTGAATCAATACACCAAGTGTCATTGCGCCAGTAAACAAACCAGGACCCATTAATAAATAAGGCACAATTATCATGGTTTGGTTATACATAATCAACCAAAGATCAAAATAACCATAATGTAAAAATAGTCTATGATAATTAAATTTAATCCCAGTAAACAATTGTAATATAGTTGGTGGTTGCACATAATTGGTTCTATCATCTTCGCCATATACTAATTCCTTTCGAAAAGCCGCTTCCACTTTTTGATTATTGTACTCTAAACCAGGTAGCTTTATTCCTACAAGCCAACTGATTATTAAACCACCTAAACTAGCAGTCAAAGATACCCATACTAAAGAACCGGATATATCTTTAAAAAAAGGAATTACAACATTTGAAGACAAACCCCATAAAATAGGTATAAAGGCTATCAAAAGCATTATGGCTCTAACAACTTGTAAACCTAAGCTTTCAACAATTTTGGCAAAATTCATACAGTCTTCTTGTATTCTTTGTGAAGCACCTTCGACTTTAGCATCTACATTTCTCCAATAAGGCATGTATGAAAAAGTCATTGCTTCACGCCATCTAAAGGCCCAAAGTCTAGTAAAATAATTAGTTATTGTATAAATAATTACATAAGGTATTGCTAATTTCATAAATAAGATTATTCCTTCATAAAATTCAGATATTTCTCTTTCAGTTGCTTTTTGTAACAAATCGTAGAATCCTTTGTACCATTCATTTATTTGAACATCGATCCATGTTTGGGCAAGTAAAGAAAGGATTATAAATGTAAAACCTCCCCAAGACCAAAGTAACCATTTTCTCTCTGTAAAAAAACTACGCCACATATTTAGTTTTTAGTAAAATTTTCCTCGTACGATTTTATAACAAAATCTCTTATTCTAGGTTCTATAAGCTTAAATTTAATATTATTTTTTTTAGCATATTCAATAGCTCTTTCTTTAGAAGAAAATTCAAGTTTTACTTCTCCTAATGTATCGTTTGAAGACTCCCATCCCATCAAAGGATTTATTGTAGGGTCTAAAGTTTCAAATTCCAAAACCCATTTCTTTGTTTTACCTTTTCCAGATTGCATTGCAGTTTTTGTAGGAATATATATTTTAGCTTTTTTCATAAATTATAAAATTGGCAAATTACAAACTTCCCCTTGAATTAAATCATTATTAATCCTTATATGAAATTTTTGAGATGGCTTGGAAAATTTTGTTTTAATCATAGCTATTCCGACTACTTTATCAAATTTAGGAGAATAAATGGCTGATCTCAATCCGCCAATTTTTATTTCAGTTTCGTCAAAAATAGGAATTTCTTTTGTCAGACTTAAAGATTTTGCATTTATCTTAACACCCATAAGTTTTTTTTTAACTCCCTCTTCCTTAATTTTTTTTAGTTTTTCCTTTCCTAAAAACATTATATCAGATTCTAAGTTAACAAACTTATCAAATCCACATTCTAACGGGTTGTCTTTAATATCCATGTCATTTCCATATGACAACAAACCGCCTTCGATTCTCTCAATTTGATTAGGTGCTCCAGGTTTTAAATTAAATTCTTTCCCAATTTTAAAACAGTAATCATAGAACTCTAATCCTGCTGAAACATTGTCGATGTGGACTTCAAAACCACCTTGTTTTGAAAAACCTGATCTTGATATAAGATACTTTTTTTTATTAAAAATAAAATAATCAAAATGAAAAAACTTTAAATTATTTATGTCTTTTCCAAAAATTTTTTCCATAAATTTAAATGACTTTGGGCCCTGAATAGCAAGCGTGTCAATATTAGCTTCGAAAATATTAACTTCGAACTTTTTGACTGATGATATGCCTTTTGCAAATAATAGTACATCGGAGTCAGCTATACACACTCTCCACCGTTGATCCTCTAGCTTGTAAATTAATGGGTCATTAACAATACCTCCTTCTGAGTCAACTAAAGGAGCGTAATAGCATCCTCCTATTTTTGATTTTGATAAGTCTCTACAAGTCATCAGCTGTATAAGTTTAGATGAATCTTTACCAGAAATTTCTATTTCTCTTTGCACTGAAACATCCCAAATTTGTACGTATTGTTTTAAATGTTTGTATTCTTCTTCCAGTGTAGAAAAAAAAATAGGTAGAAGCATATGATTGTATACGGTGTAACTTTTAACTCCCTGTTTTTCTATTCTAGAGGTAAAAGGAGTCTCTCTTAATCGTCTTGATTTAAATACTGGTATATTGTTCATTGTTTTAAAAATTTAGTAACTCTTTCTCTCATTTCAAATGCATTTTCATACATTATCATATGTCCGCAATTCTTAATTATATGAGTTTGAGAGTTTTTAACCAAATTTGAAAACTCCCTTCCCTTTTCTAATGTGATCATCTTATCAAATTCACCAAATATAAATAATGTTGGGCATTTTATTTTTTTTACTGCCTCAAGGCCATTTTTGTAATTGTTACAAGCAATAAGGTCAATTGACAAAATTTCTCTTACTTCTCGAGGTGAATTTATTATTTTTTGAACAGGATTTCCACCAATAAACTTTTTTGCATCACCATATCCCCACTTCATCATCAAATTTATTGATTTCATATTTCCTGACTTAGCTAAATCTATCAAATCTTGATTCACTGGTATTTCATAAGACCCACCTACAAAAATTAAATTTTTTACTTTTTTTGGATGTTGAAAAATGTATTCCAAACCTATTAAGCAACCTTGGGAGTGACCTAAAATAGAAAAGTCAACTATTCCAATTTTATTAATTACTTTTTCTAGCCACTCTGCAATTTTTTCTATGGACTCCAAACTACTCCCTCCCGAATTACCATGTCCTGGTAAATCTATAGCCAAAATATTATAGTCATGATTGGAGAGGTATTGTTCAGTTAAAGACCATACTATATGAGATAAACCGCTCCCATGAATTAAGATAATTGTGTGTTTTTCTTTATCAAATGATTTACCAGCATCAGAAGCAAAAACCTCTTTATTGTCTACTTCTAAAATCAATTAATTTCCTTAGCTTTTTTTCTAAGTTCAAACTTTTGAATTTTACCAGTTGAAGTTTTAGGAAGTTCGCAAAAAATAATTTTTTTAGGGATTTTAAAACCAGCTAAAGTCTCTCTACAAAATTTTATAATTTCATCTTCTTTTGCTGATTTATCTTTTATTAATTCAACAAAAGCACAAGGCGACTCACCCCATTTTTTGTCTGGTTTAGCTACTACTGCAGCTAATGAAACAGATGGATGTTTTGTAATTGTATTCTCTATTTCTACAGAAGAAATGTTTTCACCTCCTGAAATTATTATGTCTTTTGATCGGTCCTTGACTTGAATATAACCATTCTTATGAATTACTGCTAAATCCCCTGAATGAAACCAACCTTTTTGCATTATTTTATTCGTTGCTTCTTTATTTTTGTAATAACCCTTCATGACAGTATTACTTCTTATCATTATTTCACCCATAGTTTTTCCATCTCTTGGAACATTTTCATAAGTGTCTGGATTGATAACGGCTACTTCTTCTGTATGAGGATAACGAACACCCTGATAAGATTTCAATTCTGATTTTTTCTCATCGTTTTCTTTGTTCCATTTTTCATTCCAAGCACAGTGAGAAATATGGCCGTAAGTTTCTGTTAAGCCATAAACATGCATTACTTCAAAACCTAAAGAACTCATTTTTTTTAAAATAGAACTTGGAGGTGGAGCCCCAGCTGTCATGACATAAACCTTTTCTTTGATTTTTATTTGTTCATTCTTTGAAGCGTTTGCCATCATATTTAAAACTATAGGGGCTCCACCAAAATGAGTAACTTTATTTTCAACAATTAATCTAAAAATATCTTTTACGACAATATTTCTAATAAAAATAATTTTTGCATGTAGCAAAGCAAGAGTCCATGGATACCCCCAACCATTACAATGAAACATTGGAACAGTGTATAAGTAAGTAAGTTTGTTTGGCATATTCCAAGCTGTAACACTGCCAACAGACATTAAATAAGATCCTCTATGATGATAAACTACACCCTTAGGTTGACCGGTTGTTCCAGAAGTATAGTTTAAAGCTATAGCCTGCCATTCATCCTCGGGTTTTTTCCATTTGTAATTATCATCTCCTGTCATTAAAAAAGACTCATATTCAAGTTCACCCACTTTTTCCTGATCAGGTAAATTTGCTTGTTTATCATTTATGTCAATTATTGTAATTTTCTTTTTAACAACTTCCATGGCCTTTTTTATAATCTTATGGAATTGTCTATCTACAATTAGAATTTTAGCATCACTGTGTTCCAAAATATAAGCAACTGTTTTGGAATCCAATCTTGTATTAATAGCGTTTATCACAGCGCCTGTCATTGGTATTGAATAATGTGCCTCGAATAATTCGGGCGTATTACACGCCATTATAGAAACTGTGTCTCCAATCCCGATCCCGATTTTCTCTAAGGCGCTAGCAAATTTTGTAACCCTCTTATAAATTTCTAACCAAGTAAATTTTCTATTACCGTAAATAACTGCTTCATAATCTGGATATACATCTTTCGTTCTCTCTAAGAATGTTAATGGAGATAATGCTATAAAGTTAGCATTATTTTTTTCAAGATCCTTGTTATAGTTGTTCATTAATTAAAAGTCGCCTTCATAATATTTTCACTTCCTGACATTGCAGAATTATAATGCATTTCAATTCTAGGCATTATTTTGTCGTAAAAAAATTTAGCTGTATTTATTTTTTCTTTGTAAAATTCTTTATTTTCATTGAATTTTTTCAAACTTATTTTTGCGATTTTAAACCATGAAAAACCAAGAGAAATATAGCCAAGTATTTTTAAGAAATCATTACAAGAGGCACTAACGTCATCTTTTTTTTCTTTATTTTTAGCCTCTAGCCAATTGGTAAGTTTTTCTAAAATATTAAGATTATTCTCTAATGTTTTTGCTAATTTCTTAAGCTCATCTTTTCCATTATCCTCCTTTATTTCACTTCTAATATGTTCTATAAAATTAGATAATATTTTTTTATTTAAAACTTTTCTAAACACTAAATCTATAGCTTGTACAGAATTAGTTCCTTCATATATTGGGGTTATTCTATTATCTCGAAATAATTGTTCAATACCCTGGTCTTTTGTGTAACCGTAACCACCAAAAACTTGGATAGCCTCATTCGTAATTTCTGTGCCCATATCAGTAAAAAAAGACTTAACTACTGGAGTCATTAATGAAACTACTTCTTCAGCTGATTTTTTTATTCTTTCCTCTGAGTGATTAAGACTAACATCAATCTGTTGTGACAACCAGAAAGCTAATGACCTTTGTCCTTCAATTATAGATTTCATACTTAATAAACTTCTTCTTATGTCAGCATGTTTTATTATCTCATCTGGTTGATTGTTTTTATTATTATTAGATTTGCCTTGTTTACGCTCCTTGGCATAGGCTAAAGAATTTTGATAAGCTGTCTCAGCTATTCCTAATCCTTGAATACCAACTATAATTCTCTCAAGATTCATCATTGTAAACATCGAATTAAGACCTTTGTTTTCTTCTCCAATAAGAAAACCTTTCGCATTATCAAAGTTTAAAACACAAGTAGGAGAACCTTTTATACCCATTTTACTTTCAATTGATAAAGTATTTACACCGTTTCTAGTGCCTACATTGCCGTCTTCTTTCACATTAAACTTAGGAACTAAAAATAAACTAATACCTTTTGTTCCAGATGGTCCGCCAGGAACTTTTGCTAGGACAAGATGGATTATGTTTTCTGTTAAATCATGGTCACCTGAAGTAATAAAAATTTTTTGACCTGAAAGTAAAAAAGACCCATCGTTTTGTCTAATTGCTTTAGTTTTAATTAAACCTAAGTCTGTTCCGCATTGAGACTCGGTTAAACACATTGTTCCACTCCATTTACCTTCAACTATTTTTGGAAGATATTTATCTTTAATATTATCATTAGCGTGATGAAGTATGCAATTGTAAGCTCCAATACTTAACTCGCTATAAAGTTTAAATGACAAACTTGCGGAAGACAACATTTCTTCAAAAAATGTACTAACAGTTTTTGGCATACCTTGCCCACCATATTTTGGATCACAAGATAGCGATGTCCACCCATCATTAATAAATTTTGTGTAAGCTTCTTTATAACCAGGCGGCGTTCTTACAATTCCATTTTCATAAATACACGGGTTTTCGTCTCCAATTTTAGCTAGAGGATGAACAATTTCTTGGTTCATTTTTGCTGCTTGAGTTAAAATATCCTTTACTAAATCGGAATTAATTTCTCTAAATTTTTCTATCTCATTATAATTTTTGTTGTCTTTTAAATTATTAAACAAAAACATCATTTCTTCAACTGGTGGGTTATATAAGGTCATTTAATTTATTAAAGGTTTGCCTGTTGCTAGTGTGTGTTTTATTCTTTCTTGAGTTTTTTTTTTGTTTATCAATTTCATAAAACCTTCTAATTCTAAATTATACAAATCTTCCTCGCTTAATTCATTATTAAAATTTGTACTTCCCCCACTTAAAACATAAGCTAATTCTTTTCCTACTTCCATACCGTGTTCTTTAATTAATTTATCTCTATGTAATTTTTCAAGTATTTCAAGCATTTTAGACCTTACTTGCTTTCCAGTTAATTTAAAATTGCATTTATCAGGAGCTTTAAATTTTTTATTTTTTTCTATAAGCAATTTTGCCTCAGGTAATAAATTGTTCCTATTTATTATTACCTTGTCATCTGTATTTAAAAAAAGCAGAGGTAAGGCTTCCTGTGCTGATGCAGCAGTTTTGGCAAAACCAATGATTTCAAAAACTTTAAGTGGAGCAAAATCAGGATCTTTTTTTCCTTCCTCAGTTTGTGACCATCTCCAAAGCATTTCTTTACAACCACCACCAGCCGGTATTAGACCAACTATAGTTTCTACCAACCCCATAACTATATTTGTGTGCGAAACTATAAAATTGCTTTGTAATAAAACCTCCTCTCCTCCACCTAAAGCCAAACCAGATGGAGCTGAAACAACCGGATGTTCAGAATATTTTAAAGTTCTACAAGTTTCTTGAAAATATTTAATAAATTTTTCAATAGATTTAAAATCATTTTTTTTAACAAAATCCATTACATAATTTAAATTTACACCAGCTGAGAATTGCATACTCTCATTAATTATTATCAAAGGTTTATCTGTTGCTCTTTTCAAATCATCCATGGATTTATAATCTAAAGCGTTTGCTTTTGTGGTAAATTCGACAATGTTGTAATCTTTAAATTTATAAATATCTGCAGAGTCACTTTTCTCTATTTTTAAAGCTAATTTTTTTACTTTTCCTAATGATTGAATATTTGTATATATTTGTCTTTTTTCATAAAACTTATCAATTCTAGATGCTTTTAATTTTTGTAAAAACTTATTGTTATTTAAATTTTCACTTAGTTTTAAAAAATTTTTAACACCTATTTCTTCAAGCATTTCAAAAGGTCCTTTAGACCAGTTAAAACCTAATCTAAGAGCTTCATCAATATCGTTATAATTATCTGTAATTTCTGGTACTAATGAAGAGGCATAATCAATAATTTTTACAACTACTGATCTTGCATAATTCCCATATTTGTCTTTACGATTAATCAGTTTTTTTAAGTCAACCTTATTAATTCCTAAATCAATTTTTTTAGCTTTTGAATATATGTTAGTTTTTATATTTAGCGCTTCAAGAACTTTTTCGTTATTTTTTTTATTTATTCTATAGAAACCCCCTTTTCCTTTTCTACCAGTAAAGCCAGTGCTTATTAACTTATCAATTATTGGTATATCTTTTCCTACATCATGGAAAGGATCTTTTTTAGGTAATTCTTTAATAAAACTTTTGAGAACGTCTGCCATTAAATCTATTCCGATCAAATCATATAACGCAAAAACTCCAGTTTTCGGTATTCCCATTGGTCTCCCAAAAACTGCGTCTGCTTCTTCAATTGATAAATTTTTTTTTATTGCTTCAGTTAAAGCTATCTGCATCGAATAAACACCTATTCTATTACCTAAGAAACCTGGAGTGTCCCCACATACAATAACTCCTTTTCCTAATTTATTTTCACAAAAATCTTTTAAAAATTGAATTTTTTTTTTGTTGTTCAAATTTGTTTTTACTATTTCTAAAAGACCCATATATCTTACTGGATTAAAAAAATGAGTAATACAAAAATCTTTTTTGTCATTTTCCGATAAATTTTCAGATAAAATTTTTAAAGGTATAGTGGAAGTGTTTGATGAAATTATTGAATTAGGTTTTCTTGACTTGAAAATCTTATTGTAAATTTGATGTTTAATTTTAATTTTCTCTACTACAGCTTCTACAATCCAATCAGCCTCTTTAATTGCTTCAAAATCATCATCTATATTTCCAGCTTTAATATTATTAATATTTTTTTTTTCAAATAATAATGGTGGTTTTGATTTAAGAATTCTTTCTTTAGCTTTTTCAGAAATATCACTTGTCAAATCTAGTAGAGTAACTGGTATGTTTGCATTGCTCAAATGAGCGGCGATACCACTTCCCATTGTCCCAGACCCAATTATTACTACTTTTTTAATTTCCATAAATTTAAACTGGTCGGGGCGGCAGGATTTGAACCTGCGACCCTCTGGTCCCAAACCAGATGCGCTACCAGGCTGCGCTACGCCCCGATAATTTGATTTTATAATTAAATCTTAGCACTTTAGCAATTAAAAGATTTATAATATATATGTAAATATTAAAATGATTCAGCATATAACCAAACCTTTTAAATATTTTTTTAAACTTGAGTCTGCTTCAGGTCTAGTTTTGTTATTTGCAGCTATAATTGCGATGATCATAAGTAATAGTGAATTTTCGCAAGTTTATTTTGATATCCTTCAAAAGTATATTTTAATAGGTAGTGAAAATTTTGGTATAAAACTATCAATATTACACTGGATTAACGATGCGTTAATGGCGATCTTCTTTTTTTTAGTAACTCTTGAAATCAAAAGGGAGTTTTTGCAAGGAGAGCTTTCAAATCCCAAGCAGGCTCTTTTGCCTATAGTTGGAGCAGTTGGTGGTATGCTTGTTCCTGCTTTAGTTTATATTATTATTAATATAAACAATCCTGAAACTCTTAAAGGATGGGCAATACCATCTGCAACTGATATTGCTTTCTCATTGGGTGTGTTATCACTTCTAGGAAAAAGAGTTCCAATTTCTCTTAAAGTTTTTTTAACTGCTCTTGCAATTATAGATGATTTAGGTGCAATAATAATTATAGCCTTCTTTTACTCAGGTAATGTTCAGTTTAATTATTTGCTACTAATTCTTTTTGCAATGATAATTTTGTTTGTCTTAAATAAATATAAAGTAAAAAACTTTTTTCCTTATTTGATAGTTGGCTTACTGTTATGGGAATTCACTCATCAATCAGGTGTTCACGCTACTATTGCAGGAGTTCTTTTGGCACTTACAATACCGCATAACAAAAAAAACCAAAATAAATCTCTTTTATTAAAACTAGAACACGCCATATCACCTTACGTTGCTTTTGGTATAATGCCTGTTTTTGCTTTTGCTAACGCAGGTGTTTCTCTTGAAGGTATTAATTTTTATTCTCTGCTCAACCCTGTGCCGTTAGGTATAGTTTGTGGTTTGTTTTTTGGAAAACAAATAGGAGTTTTATTTTTTTCTTTCGTGTCTATTAAATTAAAATTAGCAGAAATGCCTAACGGATCAAATTTCTTAATGTTTTACGGAGTTTCCGTTCTAACAGGGATAGGTTTCACAATGAGTTTGTTCATCGGAAATTTAGCATTTGTTGACATGGCTACTTATTCTGATGATGTTAAAATTGGAGTTCTTACTGGATCATTATTGTCTACTCTATTTGGTTATTTTTTATTACTTGTGTCTGCAAAAAAATGATTTCTGATGAAATAATAAAAGCTGCTTCAAATAATAAGAATTATGGATTATTAGGACAAGCGTCCCATAGTTCTAATTTAAAAAATAAAATTTGTGGCGATAAAATAGAAGTTCAATTAAAAGTTAAAAGAAACAAAATAGAAAGTTTTAGGTACGAAACAGAATCTTGTGTTTTATGCCAAGCTTCTGCTAGCAAATTGGCGAATAACGCTTCCCTCATCTCAATTTCAAATTTAAAAAAAGATGTAGAGATTATATATAATATAATTGACGGAAAAAAAGGCACTTTGCCTAAAAATTTTTTATACTTTAAAATATTTTTAAAAAATCAATACAAAAATAGATCAAGTTGCATTATGCTTCCATTTAACGCTCTTATAAAAGCTTTAAAAATATGAAATAAGTAGTAATGAGAAATTCGATTTTAATAGTTATTTTTATGTTTAGTTTTTTTAATTTAAGTCATGCTAGTTATGAAAAGTTAGCTTATAACTTTAAGTTTAAAAATATTGATGGCTCTGAACTTAGTTTTGATACTTATAAAAACAAAATCATAGTAGTAGTTAACGTGGCAAGTAGGTGTGGTTACACCCCACAATACGAGGGTTTACAAAAGTTGTGGGAAAAATATCAAAATAAAGGTGTTGTTGTAATTGGTGTGCCAACAAATAATTTCAAACAAGAGCCTGGTTCTAATAAAGAAATAAAAAAATTTTGTGAAACTAACTTTGGAATAAACTTTCCGATGACAGAAAAAGTTGATGTAATTGGAAAAAATGCTCACCCTTTTTATATTTGGGCTAAGAAAAATCATGGTTTAAGCGCTATGCCAAAATGGAATTTTCATAAAATAATAGTAGGTAAAAATGGTAAAGTTGTAAACACTTTTGCATCATTTACAAAACCAGATTCTAAAAAATTTTTAAATTTTATTGAACAGCAACTTTAAAAATTAAAAGTCAAACCATCATAGGCTGGGGTTATATTTTTTGGAAGATTTCTTTTTAATTTTTGATAGTCAAAATCAACGTGTAAATTAGTGAGTATAGTTTTTTTTGGATTAAGATTTTGTGAAATTTTAATTGCCTCATCTAGATTAAAATGTGATGGATGTTTTTTTTTTCTTAAACAATCAATAATCAAAAAATTCAAATTTTTTAAATACTTGTAATCTTTTCTAAAAATTCCATTACAATCGCTCAAGTACGCAACTTTATCAAAAACAAATGCCGTTGCTTTAATTAAACCATGCTGGATATCAAAACTTGTAAATTTTATTGATTTTTTGTTTTTTTTAACTTTAAAATTCCTTTTGATAATATTTGGTTTTAAAATTGGTTTGTAGCCATGTTTTGGGTAAAAACAAAAAGTATATTTATCCTTTAATTGATTAATAGTTCTTTTGCTTCCATATACTGGAATTTTTTTTTTTCTTTTCCAAAAAAAAGGCCTCAATTCGAATATGCCCGTAGTTTGATCTGAATGATCATGAGTATATAAAACCGCATCTACATCTTTAATCTTACTTTTTTGAAATTGTTGTTTAATATCTGGAGAGCTATCAATTAAAATTGATAAATCATTGTACTGAATATGGGCAGAACATCTTGTTCTTTCATTTTTTGAATTTTTTTTATTACATTGACCCCAATAGTTAGTTATCCAAGGTGAACCAAGAGAACTTCCACATCCTAGAATTGTGAATTTTTTTTTCAATTTAATTCTCCAAATAGATTTAAAAAATTTGATGTGGTAATTTTACAAAATTCATCTTCACTTATTTTTTTTAAATTTGCTAAATACTTTACTGTGTGAACAATATGAGAAGGCTCATTTGTTTTTCCTCTTAACGGATCAGGTGACAGATATGGAGAGTCAGTTTCAACAATTAATTTATCAAGTGGAAGATCTTTAAAAATATCTGAAAGTTTTTTTGAGTTTTTAAAAGTTACTATTCCACTAGCTGAAATAAAACTTTCTAAAGTAAGCATTTTTTCTGCAAACTCTTTCGAGCCAGTAAAACAATGCATTAGTATTTTAAACTTTTTTTTATCAAATTCTGTTTTTAATAAATCAAATGTTTCTTTTTCTGCACTACGAGAATGAACAACTAAAGGTAAACCAGAAATTTGGGCTGCTTTTACATGTTCTAAAAAAAGTTTTATTTGAATTTCTCTATTTGAATGATTGTAATAAAAGTCTAATCCTGTCTCACCTATACCTATAATTTTTTTATTAGAATTAATTTTTTTTAATATGTATTTGTGGTCAATTCTTTCATGAAGTTTTGTTTCATGTGGATGTATTCCATATGTACCGTAAACGGGATCAAAATTTTTTAATATTTGTTCGATTTTATCAAAATTTTTATCACTGGTAGAAATTGTTAAAAAATAAAGTATACCATTTTTTAAAGCTCTATCTAAAACTTCATTTAGGTTTTGATATAAAGGCTCGTAATCTAAATGGCAGTGTGAATCAATTATCATTTTCTATTTTTTTAAAAAGTATTTCAGTGTGACCGAGTTCTTTGTTGAGGTCGAATAGTTCTACTGAATTAATACTATTTATATTTCTATATTTTGGATCGATGTTCATAGCATTTAAAACTTTATTTGAAGATATAGGTATTATTGGCATTAATAATATTGAAATATTTTTAATTTGCTCTAAAACAGTTCTCACTATAGTTTTCATTCGCTTGGGATCTTTCTTTGTGTATTCCCAAGGTGAAGAGTCGTTAAAATATTTGTTAGACTCAAATGAAAATAATATTATTTTTTTTAAATATGAGTTTATATCCTGTTTGTTCATAAAATAACTCAAATTTTCTAGATCTTTTTTTATAATTTCTAAAAATTTTTTATCCGTTGGTTGGAGATCCATCTCTTTAGGTATTTTGTTGGAACAATTTTTTTTAACGAAAGAAAACACTCTTTGACAAAGATTACCATAATTATTGGCTAGGTCATTATTAATACAGTTTTCCAAATTTTCTAATGACACATTTCCATCATTACCAAGTGAAACTTCTTTTAAAAGATAGTATCTTAATTGATCTATTCCATATTTGTTAATTACTTCAATTGGGTCAAGGATATTACCTAAAGATTTAGACATTTTTTTTTGATCAGAAAGGATCCAACCATGACCGTAAATTTTTTTAGGAAGAGGAATATTTGACGCCATCAAAAAAGCTGGCCAATAAATTGCATGAAATCTTAAAATATCTTTTCCAATTATATGTATGTCAGCAGGCCAAAATTTTTTATACAATTTGTCTTTTGTTTCAGGAAAGTTTAATGCGCTGATATAATTAGTTAAAGCATCAAGCCAAACATATATAACGTGTTTATCATTGTTAGGAACTTTAATTCCCCAACTGAATGATGTTCTACTGACAGATAAATCTTTCAATCCTTTTTTTACAAATTGTACGACTTCATTTTTTCTAGACTCAGGCATAATAAATGTTGGATTTTTCTTATAATGCTCTAATAGTTTGTTTTGCCACTTAGATAATTTAAAAAAGAACGACTCTTCCTCAACCCACTCTACACTAGAGCCTGAAGATTTAGAAAATTTTTTACCATCTTTAATTTCAATTTCATCTTCATCGTAGTAAGCTTCATCAGAGACAGAATACCAGCCAGAATACTTGGATAAATAAATGTCGCCACTTTTTTCAAGAGTTTCCCATAATTTAGTAACTGATTTATAATGTCTTTCTTCAGTTGTTCTTATAAAATCATCATTAGATAAATTTAATATTTTTGTAAGATCTTTAAATGTTTTTGAAATTTCATCACAAAATTTCTTTGGTTCCTTTTTGCTCTTTTCTGCCTCTCTTTGTATTTTAAGACCATGCTCATCAGTTCCTGTTAAAAAAAAAACCTC
>MDTG01341913.1_pt1 | contig 22323 bp, 17 predicted proteins | sample 811421 | NCBI WGS metagenome assembly MDTG01 (sample SAMN05326645, study PRJNA326480) | marine metagenome | isolation source: seawater | place: Pacific Ocean: South East | collected 2011
CAGGGGCGCCATTTGCGGGCGCCGCGTCCGAAGCCCGAGGGCGTCTTCAGCGGAGGCCGGGAGATACTCAAGGCACGGGGTGGCCGCAACCCCCTTCTGCAGCAAATCGCAAGAAATAATGCGATTTCGCTGCAGACCGGCCATGCATTCCTGCCGAACTTCGGCACTTTAAAGGCTAGAGCCTTGAAAAATCAGTATTGTGTCGAGAGGTACGATTTCATCGCTTCGGCTTCGGCTTCTGTCTCGGCGATCTTCCATTTCACAAGATCGCCGATGGAAACGACGCCAATCAGGCGATCATTCCGCAAAACAGGCAGGTGTCTGACGCGCCGATCGGTCATTAATTGCATCGCTTCTTCAACTTTTGTGGTCGACTCGATGGTAATGACGTCGCGAGTCATCGCATCTCCGACCTCAATCTTGAGTGCGGCTTCGCCGTTCCGGGCAACATGGCGGACAATATCCCGCTCGGAAAGCACGCCGACGATGTCTCCATCGTCACTCAAAGCCACCACAGCGCCGATTCTTTTTTCGTCCAGCATGCGGGCAGCGTCCGAAAGGCTCGAATCGGCCTTGATCGAGATAATTTCGCGCCCTTTGTCATTCAGGATCTGGTCTATTGTCATGCGCGTCCTCCTTTTTGCGGGCCGTTGACCGGCCTCGCGGTTACGGAAAGCTACCATAAAGGCGGCTCAGGCGCGATGAGAATCACAAAACGCGCCGCCGGGCCCGGTAAAACTGGAACATCAACGCCCCTGCGATGAAGCCGCCCAGGTGCGCCTGCCAGCTCATTCGCACGCCTATAAGAGACGGCCCCATCAGCCACAGCGCAAAGTTCACCGCCGCAAAGAAAAGAAAAACGACGAGGAATCGCTTCGACAGGATCTGCCCGCCCCGCCCTTCCTGGACCAGTACCCAGGCCGCAAACAGGCCGCTGGCGCCACCAGACGCCCCGATCAGCCCGCTTCCGGCCGGATACTGCGTCAGAAGATGCAAGAGAGAGCCGCCCATCACGGACACTGAGAACACAATAAGGAAGGGAATCGCGCCGCTACGCCTTCCTATAGAGAGGGAGGCATGCACCAGCCGGCCGAAAATCACGATCAGCGCCGCATTCAGGATCGCTGCGCCCCACCCATCATGAAGGAGAGCCTCGGTCAGGAACGGCGCCAGCGCCTCTATAGGTGAGCTGTAGGGCACCGCACCCGGCACGCCCTGCCCTGCCCACGCCCAGAACCGGTCGGGCTGCAGGCTGAGAAGAGACAACATATGTCCCTGCCAGCTGATCGGAGAGAACACGCGCACGGCATGCGCCAGCACAATAAAAGCGGCGAGGCCGGTCACCGCCGGCGGAGCCTCTATGATGGGAGGCGTTCTGGCTACACGCGTCACGGGGTCGATTCGGGCCTTGTTTGCGGAACACTCACACCGTCAGGCTAGACGCACCGCCTTAGAATGGCCAGCGCAGCCACGGCGCCCGATACAAAAAAGCCCCGCCAGTCTGGCGGGGCTTTTCCTGTTGTATTGCTGGCAAGGCTTAGAAGGTCTTGCGAACGGTGACGCCATAAGTCGCCGGCTGGCTCGGATAGCCGGAGAACGACCCGAGCTGTGCCACCGACGGGAAAGCCGCCATGATGTACTGTTCGTCGAAAATGTTCCGTCCCCAGAACGTGAAGCTGATGCCGCTTTCCGACTTGAAGCCAACGGAGGCGTTGAACAGATTGTACTCACGCTCTTCGCCGATAATAGCCTGCTCGGCCGGGTCGTCGCGATAGGTCGACGGGCCTTCATACTGCCAGTCGCCGCGAACGAATGCGTCCAGGCCTTCGAAGTTGAAGGTGTAGAGCGCAGACGCAGAGGTCGAGACTTCCGAGATGCCTGCGGGCTTGGCACCGGAGATGTCCCCTGCCGACGAGTTCTTGAAGCTGTCATAGACCGGATCAAGGAACGTACCGGCAAAGCCGAGCGTCAGATTCTCGGTCGGGTTCCAGGTCGCATCGACTTCAAGACCCTGAGTCGACTGCTCCCCGGCATTCGCCAGCGCAAAGCCGGTGCCCGTGAAGATGTTCGACTGGAAGCCTTTGATCTTCTGATCGAAGACGGCGAGGTTCACTGCGAACGTATCCCAGGCCCCCTTCATGCCGATCTCGAACACTTCCGATTCTTCCGGACCTGCAAAGCGGGTCCCCGTGGTCAGGTTCGGCGGATTGAGCCCTGCGGCAACGAGGTTGGCATAGCCAGCCGCAGTCGGGCGGCTATCGCGCGACAGGTTCCAGGACGATGCCTTGAAGCCCGTGGCGTAGGATGCGTAGACATTCACATTGTCCGTTGCGTCATACGCCAGACGCAGCGTGTAGGTCGTGTCATCATCATTGGTCGAGCCGCTTTCCACTGCATTCGGGAAATTCACGAATTGAGGGAAGAACTGGAGCAGCTGCAGCTGGGACGTTGAACCAGCCGCCGTTGCCTGGATTGTCGCGAACACCTCAGGATAGGCTGCGGCGAATGCACCGACGGCCGCCGGGTTTGTCGGGTCCACGCCTGCCTGCAGCAGGAGGGCGCCGGTAGCGACCTGCGAGATAAATGGCGACAGCGGATCCAGATCAATCGCCGAGAACGTATCAGTCGACACGACGCGGCCATAGGCGTCCTTGTTGTCCTGCGTATAGTTCAGGCCGACCGTCGCTGTGAGGCGGTCGGTCATGTGATAGTCGACCGTACCGAACAGCGAGAACGCCGTGTTGTCCTGGCCGTAGGCTTCGGTCATGCCTTCGCCCGGCTGGAAGAAGAAGCCTTGCGGAACGCCGAACACCAGCGGCTCCAGACCCGTGAGCAGGCCTTGAGACAGGACGTCGATATACCCGCGGATGTCGTCGCCATAGAGGATCTGGTTCTCGATATCGACGGACTCATCGAAGTAGAAACCGCCGACCATCCAATCGACAGCGCCGTCACCATTAGAGGTGAGGCGGATCTCCTGGGTGAATGTGTCGATATCGGTATCGTTCGAGTTGCGAGCCAGCAGGTCAGCGCTGGTGAAGTCGGAATCCTGATCGGTCTTCAGCTTGGAGGACCGGTAGGCCGTGATCGACGTCAGGTCAGCAAACCCAAACGCATAGTCGGCCTGCACCGACAATCCGGAGTTCTCCACATCGTTCGTCGAATCCAGATTGTTGTAGACCTCATAAGAGAACGGCGCTTCCGGATTGAGCATGCCGCCGAGAGCCATGATTGCCGCACCGGTCGGGCCGTTCACGACATTCGCCACCACGCAGCAGGTTTCGTCGATCTTGTCGAAGTCGCCGATGATGCGGAAGCTCAGATCTTCCGTCGGCTCGATCAGCAACTGGCCGCGAACGCCCCAGCGGTTACGGTCATTGATGTCAGACCCGGTGTTCAGATCTTCGGCATAGCCATCGCGCGTATTGTAGTTGGCGCCCAGGCTGAAGGCGACCTTGTCGGAGATCGGGCCAGTGATGTCCCCTGCCACGCGGAACAGGTTGTAATTGCCGACCGTTCCTTCGACCGAGCCATCCCATTCATATTGGGGCTTCTCGGTCACGATCGAGATCACACCGGCCGAAGCGTTCTTGCCGAACAGGGTCGACTGCGGACCGCGCAGAACTTCCACGCGCTCGATGTTCGGCAGGTCGGCAATCTGCGCGGCAGAACGCGAACGGTACACGCCGTCAATAAAGACACCGACCGACGGTTCGATGCCGGCATTGTTGTCGCCATTGCCGAAGCCGCGGATGATGAAGTTGGTGTTGGCCGAAGTCTGGTACTGGCCGATGCGCAGCGACGGAACGATCGACTGAAGGTCGTTCAGGTCGACGATCTCAGCCTGTTCAATCACCGAACTGTCGACGACGGACACAGCCACCGGCACATCCTGCAGCGTCTGTTCGCGCTTGGTGGCGGTGATCGTGACGGTCTGCAGGGTCCGGGACGAGTCTTCGTCGCCGGCTTCCTGAGCATAGGCCGGAACCTGGCTGGCTGCGAGCGCCGACAAACCGACGCCGAGGCTGAGAACGGCTTTGAAGCCCGCACGGGAATAGGAATTGGATTTAGACACGAGGTCGCTCTCCCTTGGATAATTAATTTTTGAAAGACTGCAGAAGTGAGTGGAGGAAACGCCAGTCTTTGCGAGTTTTCTCGCACATCTTTCGTATCTTTAAGGTTAGCAACGGCAAGGCATTCGCCCATAAATTGTGCCCAAATCGGAAATCCGTTGCCGGAAAGACACGAAAGGCAGAAGAAGCGCCGCGCTTTTACGCTGTATGCGGCCCGTTTTGCCCCATTAAGCCTCCCGAATCGAAGCCTTTATCCGCCAGAAATTCGCCGGCCGGATGAGACGAACAGGCGAATCACTGGCGCGTCCCGTGAAGAGACACGTTCTGCAAACCATGCACACACGCTGCAGGGGAGCCGGCAGCACCGGTTCGCGTGAATTCGCGGATTCATTCCCTCACAGGGGAAAAGCCGGGCCGGTTCAGCCCCGGAATTCTCCAAGCGAGGGAAAAGCCGCTTCTGGAACAGTTATTGCGCAAGAGAGCTCCGAACCGGCCCGCGGGGGCCAGAAAACAAATTCGGAGTTCCACCCAGTCATGAATGATCGGTCCATTCATCCCAACACCAAAGTCCTGCTGGACGCCTGGCGCCGCATGAACGCAAACAGCGCATCCGGCGCCATCGAATCGCCGCGCGTGGAAGACCACCCCGGTCTCATCGATCGCCTCTTCGTTCTCGAGAACAAACGCGACGGCGCCTGGCTGTTCCGTACGGCGGGCGGATCGCTGACCGACCTCCTCGGCCGGCCACTGGTGGACCACGACTTTCTGAACCTCTGGAGCGGGCCGGACAAATCGATGATGTCCGCCTTCCTCGACGCTGTTCAGCTCGATGGCGCACCGGGCGTGATCCGCGGCCGCGGCGAAACCATGACCGGCCAGCGCGTGGAACTGGAACTCACCATCATGCCGCTGGCAAAGCAGACCGAACGCCCCGACAGCAACCGCCTGCTCGGCCTCTACCAGACGCTGGGCGGTGAACCGCTGCTCAAGGGCCGTCCTGTCTGGCGCCACCGCGTCTCGATGCTTGTACCGCCGGACACCCGTGTCAACGAACCCTGCGTGAAACTGGTGGCCTCGAACGGCTAGGCACCCATTGCCGGGTCACTGATACTGTGGCGGCCGGTTTCGATCCGGCCCGCCAGACGCCGCTCAAAGCCTTCGGCGGAAACGGTGATGTCATACCAGGCGCCACTGTCGCGAGTCTCGAATTCCCGCTTCAGCGTCCGGCCGGCGCCGACGCTTGCCTTGACCGGTTCCGAGCCGTCATAGACGCCCGCATAGACGGACACTTCCTGCTTCGTCCGGCCCGTATTCTTCATGGAAAGGGTGACCAGTCCGGTGCGCAGATTCATTTTCGCCGAGGTTTCGATCGCGCGAGATGCGTCACCGCGGAAAGTGCGCAGGAAACCATTGGGTCCCAGCACCCACAGATCATACTGCCCCTCATCCGCTGCCAGGCTCCACGTATCCGAAATCGCCTTGGCTGCCTCGACCGTATAGCGGCGCGGAATGCGATCCGGATGCCGCTTGTCATAGACGTGGACTACCGCGCCCGTCTTGCCGGCGTTGGAGAACTTTAGCGAGATCGTGTCCACGTCTGCGCTTGCGGTGACATCCAGCGCATAAGGCAGCGCCCGCGATGGCCGCGCGCCTGTTTCCTGCGACAGAAGCTGCGGCTCGGCCGGCGGCTCGATGCGTTTGCGGTGGATCTGCGCCAGCACGGCCTTCCGGGAGCCCTCCGCTGACGGAAGATCCGGAAAGACCGGGGCATTCGGCGTCTCGAAATCGAAACAGGACGTCAGGTCGCTGCATACGGCGCGGTGCCAGGGGCTGATCGCCGGCACGGTAACGCCGAAGCGCTGTTCCAGGAACATGCCGACCGATGTGTGATCGGCCACCTGGCTGTTCACCCAGCCGCCACGGCTCCATGGAGACACGACATAAAGCGGCACGCGCGGGCCGAGCCCCCAGGGACGGACACTGCCGCTGATCGTGTCGTCTTCTTCCAGCAGTTTCCTCTCCGGATCGGAGAAGTAGAAGCCGTTGAGATCCACCGTCGACTTGCCCGCCAGTTCGCCGTCCGCCGTGTAGGAGGGCGGCGCCGCCGGCGGCAGGTGATCGAACAGCCCGTCATTCTCGTCGAATGTCTGGAAGAATACGGTCCGGCTCCACACCTCCGGATTGGCCGTCAGCGCCTTCAGGATGCGCGCTGTGAACTCGGCGCCCTGCAGCGGCGTCGATGCGCTCGGATGCTCCGACCAGTCCTTCGGCGGCAGGATCCATGAAACCTCCGGCAACGTGCCCGCCTGCACATCGGCCGCAAAGCGTTCCAGCGAATAATCCGTCATGCCTTTTTCATAGAGCGGCGAGCCGGGCTTTGCTTCACGGAAGCTTTTGAACGCCAGCCCGCCATGCATGGCGCCGGTCCAGTTGTCATTCGTGTCCTGATAAATCCGCCAGGACACCCCGCCCTCTTCCAGCACGTCAGGAATCGTCTTCCATGGCAGGGCCGAGCCCTGATAAGTGTAGCCCGGTTCCGGCAGGGCGCCCTTGATCCAGCAGCGCAGATTGTTCGGCTCGCTGTCCGCCTCGGTGCCGTTGATGCCGCGTGCCCGCAGCTCCGGATCATGATTGGAGCCCGACCAGAACACGATCCGGTTGGGGTCGGTGCCGGTGGTGATGGAACAATGATAGGCGTCGCAGATGGTGAACGCCTCGGCCAGTGCGAACTGGAACGGCAGGTCGTCCCGCTTGAAATAGCCCATCGAGTAAGGGTTCTTGTATTTCGGCCAGTATCCGAACTTGCCCTGGTTCCAGGCCGCCTGGGAATCCGCGAAGGAATGCGGCGTACCCGGATGAGCGATGGCGTCGGTTGTTTTCGTATCGAGGTGGAAGGGCGGCACGTCTTTCTGCCCGTCCGACTGGAACCAGACCGGCTTGCCGCTTTCCATGGGGATTGTATGCCGGTCGCCAAACCCGCGAACGCCGCGTAGCGTTCCGAAATAATGATCGAAGGAGCGGTTCTCCTGCATCAGGATGACGACATGCTTCACGTCCCGGATCGTCCCGGTCTCGCTGGCAGCGGGCGTCGCGAGCGCCTCGGCAATGGCACTGGGAAAGGTGTTGGCAGCCGCGCCTGCAGCGGCGCTGACCCCCATGATGCGCAGGAACTCGCGGCGGTCGGTCGTCATTGTCTTGCTCCCAGGTGATTGCGTGCCGGCCGCCAGAACTTTGTGCGGCCCGCCATTGAATGCCTGTGAGCGGATCTAACCCGGCTGCATGACAGCCGAATGAATATTCCTCAATTTTGTTCGAAGTTTTTATGAAATTAAATAAATTAGCTTCCGGCATCGGAGGGGCCATTCCGTCACGATCGAGGATTGAAGCGTCAGGAACGGCCGCCTCAGGCTCGGCTCCTTTGACAGTACATCAGGTTTGACCCCCATCTTGCCAGCAGCTTGAACGCCTCTATGAGGAAATCGCCGGACCCGTAAAAACCGGCGAACCAAATCAATGGGGCAAAGCACCGATGACATGGAAAACCTTGGAAAGCTGGGAGATGCATCTTCATCCCGACCGATGGTCTGGTGCGCTGATCATTCTCGCGGTCTTCCTGGTCGCCGGACTTCTGCTGTCGCGTCTGCTCAAACGGATGATCCTGCTGGTCGTCGAGCGAGACCGCGACAATCGCCTCGACCGTATGTCCATCGCGTTCCTCTCGAAAGTCGCGAGCGCTTTTGTCTGGATCATGGTCCTGATGCTCTACGCGCACATGATCCCGGCGCTCGACAAGCTCGCCACTGCCTTGCTGGCAAGCGTTTCAGTTGCGTCCGTTGTGTTCGGCCTGGCTGCGCAATCGACCCTGTCGAATTTCGTGGCGGGTTTCAGCCTGATTTTCTATCGCCCGTTCCGGCTGGGGGATAAATTGCAGATCAACGCGCCAGGCGGTGTCGAAACCGGGATCGTGGAGGACGTGTCGCTGGGCTACACCATGCTGAAAACCTATGACAATCGCCGGGTCATCATCTCGAACTCCTCGATCTCAAGCTCGACCATGATCAACCTGTCCGCCAAGGAACAGCGCACCATGGCGATGATTCCGATCTCGATCGGATATGACTCCGATATCGACAAGGCGCGCGCGCTGATCCTGGAAATTGCCGCGGGACTTCCCGAAATCGAAGAGGTCGTCAGCTGCCCGGTCACCAATCTGGGCGCCTCAAGCGTCGATTTCAGTCTTCGCGTATGGTGTGCCGATTCCGGTGTTGCGGCCGGCGTCAAGAACACCGTGTTCGAAGCCGTGAAGAAGCGTTTCGACGCAGCCGGGATCGAGATCCCCTACGCTTACCAGAACGTCCTGATCAAGGAAGTGCCGAAATCGGCCGACCAGGAACAGCAGGACAAGACAGAGTGATCAAGGCTATGGCCGTCCTGGTGCCGGCGGCCGCGATCGCTGAGAACACGGGCCTGCAGCCCGAAGGCTGAGGCCGTTCTTTCTCTCCCCCGTTACGAACCCCCCGCCAGTTCCGGCAGTTCCGCCGGCGCGAGCAGCGGCTTCTTCAGGATCAGGTCGGCAGCCTTCTCGGCGATCATGATGGTCGGCGCATTGGTGTTGCCGCCGATCAGCGTCGGCATGACAGACGCATCGATCACGCGCAGCCCTTCGACGCCTTTCACGCGCAGCTCTCCATCCAGCGGCTGGGAGTCGCTGACGCCCATCGCGACCGTGCCGACCGGGTGATAGATCGTCTCGCCCGTGCGGCGGATGAAGGAATCGATGTCCTCGTCCGACGTGGCGCCCGGCCCCGGCATGATTTCCGATCCGGTGAAGGGTCTCAGGGCGTCCTGCTGGCAAACCTCGCGCACCATCTTCACCGCCTCACGCATCGCGCGGCGGTCTTCTTCCGTGGCCAGATGGTTCGGGTCGATGGCCGGATTGGCGAACGGATCATCCGAAGCGAGGCAGACCGTGCCCCGGCTTTCCGGACGCAGCTGGCAGGCGTGGACGGTGTAGCCATCCTTCTGCGGGTCGTGCTTGCCGTGATCCATCATGATGGCGTTGACGAGGTGCAGCTGAAGGTCCGGCATTTCGAGACCCGGACGGGATTTCAGGAAGGCGCCCGCCTGAAGGAAATTGTCGGCGCCCGGCCCGGTCTGGTTATACAGGTAGCGCAGGCCGACCCCGAGTTTCTTGATCCCCTTCTGCATGGAATAGGCAGAGATCGGCTGCGTCATTTCGTGAATGACTGTGACGTCCAGATGGTCCTGCAAATTCTGGCCGACCCCTTTGGACTCGACCACGGTCTTGATGCCGAACCGGCCAAGATGTTCCGGATTGCCGATACCCGACAGCATCAGGATCTGCGGCGACTGGACTGCCCCGGCGCAGATGATCACTTCGCCATCGGCGAAGATCGACTGCGGCAGGCCGCCCTTGCCTTCCACGACTTCCACGCCGGTTGCGCGCGTGCCGTCGAACAGGACCTTGGTGACCCGGCCGGTGGAGATGACGGTCAGATTGTCCCGCACATCCACGATCGGACGCAGATAGGCGTAAGAGGCGCTCCAGCGCTCCCCCTTGTGAATGGTGCGCTGGTAAGGGCCGAAGCCTTCCTGATGGGCGCCGTTGAAATCGTCCGTCGTGGCATAGCCGGCCTGTTCCCCGGCCTGAATGAAGGCGCGATAGAGCGGGCTGGACATCGGCGCGGACGACACGCGCAGCGGGCCGCTGCCGCCGTGATAGGCGTCCTCACCCTTGTCCAGTGTTTCGGATTTCTTGAAGTAAGGCAGGACGCTCGCATAGTCCCAGCCCTTGAGGCCCATCTGGCCCCACTGGTCATAGTCGCCGGCATGGCCGCGGATATAGATCATGCCATTGATGGAGGACGATCCACCCCAGCCCCGGCCGCGGGGCCAGTAGAGCTTGCGGCCGTTCATGTGCTTCTGCGGCTCGGTCCAAAACCCCCAGTTGAAATCGTTTTCCTCTTTGATCAGGCTCCCGACCCCGGCCGGCATGCGCACCATCAGCGATTTGTCTTTCTTGCCCGCCTCAATAAGACATACCTTTACCGCAGGGTCGGCCGACAGCCGGTTGGCAAGTGTACATCCGGCGCTTCCTGCACCAACGATTACATAATCATAGCGTTCCATGAGGTCTCGGTTTCTTCGTCTGACGGTAGAATTTTGACGGTTCGTGCAACACTTTGTGAACGAAAGCGTGCTAAGTAAAGAGCGTGGGGAGAAGTAGTCCGAAAGGACGGGTCAGCTCAAGGAGTGATTCATGACCTTCTCCACTTCTCAGGCTCTGATGACATCAGAAACGCCAGAAGAATATTTCGACCGCCGCCGTCACAAACGTGTCGACCTGCGCCTGCCCGGGCGATTCCTGACCCAGGTTGGCAATGACGAGTCGCTCTCCACGATCAATCTGTCCTGCTCGGGAGCCCTGGTTCAGTCCAGCACCCTCCCCGATCCCGGCGCAGAACTCGTCTGCTATTTCGACGATCTCGGCCGTGTGGTCGCCACTGTGGTCCGCCATACCGGCGAAGGCTTTGCCCTGTCCTTCAACGTCGCCTCGCACAAGCGCGAGAAGATCGCCGACCGCCTGACCTGGCTGCTCAACAAGGACATGCTGAACCTCAGCGAAGAGCGCGAAGCCCCGCGTCATGCCGCCGATGTGCCGGCCCAGGTGATCCGCGCCAACGGGCACAAGCTCTTTTGCCGTGTCCTCGACATCTCGCTCACCGGCGCAAATTTCGAGTGCAAGGGCGTTGCGGCTCCGAGGATTGGCGAGATCGTCAGCGCAGGGTCCATTCCGGCGGAAGTTGTCCGCACCGGAATTGGCGGCTTTGCTGTGCGCTACCTCCAGAAGAACGAACGCGGCGCGGCCTGACTCTGCGGGGGGCGGATCAGTCGATCCGCTTCAGCCCGCTTTTGTGACGCTTCCAGTTTTCGACATAATGCACCGCTGACATTTTTATGACCTGGATCTGGTGGTCTGAAACCTCTTTCACGACCTTGCCCGGTGCACCCATGACCAATGAATTATCGGGAATTTCCTTACCCTCCGGGATAAGGGAATTCGCCCCGATGATGCAGTTCCTGCCGATCTTCGCGCCATTGAGTATGATCGAACCGATACCGATCAGCGTCTCGTCGCCAACCGTGCAGCCATGCAGCATCACCATATGACCGACGGTCACATCACGGCCGATGGTCAGCGGCATGCCAACATCCGTATGCAGAACGCAATTGTCCTGGATGTTTGAATTCTCGCCGATCGTGATCGGGTCATTATCCCCGCGCAGGACCGTCCCGTACCAGATCGAGGCATTTTCCTTGAGGATGACATTGCCCATCACCTGGGCCGTTTCGGCAACCCAGTAATTCCCGCTTTCGGGCAGGTCTGGTCGTTTTCCATCCATTTCGAAAATTGCCATGCCGGTGTCCTTTATTTCGCTTGCGGATTTAATGTTTACCATCTGATAACTCTGGTAATGTCTATTCATCAACAGATTCGGACGTGGAGTACGGTCATCCTGAGACTGTTTCATACCCCGCCGCCCGGAAGTTACCGGGTTGAGGTCCTGCCGCCCATCGGGCGTGTTGCCTCCCCTTCCCCCCAAGTTTCCAGCCAGCCGCTGTGCATTCCTGCCAGCGGCTTTTTTAGTCCCTGCAGCAAGGAGACCTCCCATGGGAAAACGCAACGCAGCCAAGCGTATGAAAACCGCTTCGGAAGTGGATACCTCCACCTGGTTTGAAGAAACCGGCCGCGTGAGGGGGCCCAGGCTGCAAGCCATAGATGGGGGCCGGTCCTGGCATCCAGACGATGCGGACCAGAAAAAATACAAGCGCGCTGCCACCGCCCCGGAAGGCGACCGGGCCCAGCGCTACCAGAAGAATGTGAAACCCCGCTCCGAGAATCAGGCCCGCCTGATGGAAGCGATGGACGAATACGCCCTCGTCGCCGCGCTCGGCCCGGCAGGCACCGGCAAGACCTATCTCGCCATCTGCAAGGCGGTCGAGGCCCTCCAGAAGGGCAAGGTCTCGCGCATCATCCTCTCGCGGCCTGCCGTCGAGGCGGGCGAACAGATCGGCTTCCTGCCCGGCGCCATGGAAGACAAGCTCGCGCCCTATCTGCGCCCGCTTTACGACGCCCTGTCGGACCGGCTCTCGCCTGGACAATTGAAACACATGCTGGCCGAAGGCGTGATCGAGATTGCGCCCATCGGCTTTATGAGGGGACGCACGCTCAACAATGCCTTCATCGTGATCGACGAGGCGCAGAACTGTACCTACACGCAGCTGAAGATGCTGCTGACCCGCCTTGGCTGGCACTCCACCATGGTGATCACCGGCGATCCGGCCCAGTCGGACCTGCTGCCGGAATTCTCCGGCCTCGCCAAAGCGGGCGAGCGGCTGGAGAAACTGGAAGGCGCCGCCGTGGTGACGCTCGAAGGCCAGGACGTTGTCCGCCACCCGCTCGTCGCCGACATGCTGAACGTCCTCTGAGGCCATCCCGCCTCAAACGTGATCAGCCCGCCGGAATGCCCTCCGGCGGGCTTTTTCTTTAGAGATCCATCCGCAACACCGCGGCGCCCTCGAAACGCCCGGTGCGCAGATCGTCCAGCGCTTCGTTCGCACGCTCCAGCGGATAGGCATGCGTCGAGGTCTTCACCATGGCCTCCGGGGCGATCTTCAGGAACTCCACCCCGTCCTGCCTTGTGAGGTTCGCGACGGACTGGATGCGCCGTTCTTCCCACAAATCCGCATACGGAAAGGACGGAATGTCGCTCATATGGATGCCGGCGCAGACCACCACGCCGCCCTTGTCCACGGCTTTCAGCGCCGCAGGCACAAGCGCGCCGACCGGGGCGAAGATGATCGCGGCGTCCAGCACGTCCGGCGGCGCCTCCTCGCTGCTGCCCGCCCAGACGGCGCCGAGCGAGCGGGCGAAATCCTGCCCTTTCTCGTCCCCCGCCTTGGTGAAGGCATAAACCTCCCGCCCCTGATGCACGGCCACCTGCGCGATGATGTGCGCCGCCGCCCCAAAGCCGTAAAGGCCGAGGCGCTTTCCGTCCCCCGCCATGCGGTAAGAGCGATAGCCGATCAGCCCCGCGCACATCAGCGGCGCAGCCGCCTCGTCCGAATAAGCGTCCGGGATCGGGAAACAGTAATGCGCATCGGCCACCGCATACTCGGCAAAGCCGCCATCGCGGGTGTAGCCGGTGAACTCTGCCGCCTCGCACAGATTCTCCTGCCCCCGCTGGCAATAGACGCAACGCCCGCAGGTGTGGCCGAGCCATGGCACGCCCACCCGGTCGCCCACGGCAAAGCCCGCCGCGCCGGGTCCCAGCGCATCCACAATCCCGATAATCTCATGACCGGGGATCAGCGGCAGCTTCGGCCGTTTCAGATCCCCGTCCACCACATGCAGATCTGTCCGGCACACGGCGCACGCCCTGACCCGGATGCGGATCTGCCCCGCGCCGGGCACCGGGTCCGGCAGGTCCTTCAGGACGAGCGGCGCGCCGGGCCGTTCAAACACCATCGCACGCATGAAAGGCTCCCGTGATTACCCGGCCATGCTTCGCCAGTTGGCGTGCAAGGTCAAGTTCACGGGAGCCCCTGTTTACAGGATCCGGGCTTTAGAATTTGTAGCGGATGCCCACTTCGATCAGGTTCGACTTGTTCTCGACTTCGAGGTTTGCCGGGAACAGGTCGACCTTGTACTTGCCATCCTCAACAGAACGGTAGGTATACTGACCGAAGACATCCCAGCGCTCATTGAAGCTGTAAGTCGCACCGGCCATGACCTGATAGGCCAGTCCGTTGTCGTCATCGTCGATGATGCCCACACCGGACGGCTTGAACGTCACATCCGTCTTCGCATAGCCGATACCTGCGCCAACATAAGGCGTGAAGCCGGAGTCATTGGCGAAATCGTAATAGCCATTGACGAAGATCGCCGTGGTCTTGGTATCCCCGCGCCCGTCGGCAACGACGTCGGCAACCGTTACGCCCAGCGTGTCGGCGGACCCGGTCAGGGCGCCTGCATCGAGCGCATCGATAGAACCGCCGCCCAGCATCACGTTCTTGTGGGTATCAACATCGGCCTTTGACATGGCGAGCTGGACCTCGCCGCGGAATGACGGAGAATAGCGGTAACCGACGGCCGCCGAGTAGGACATGCCATTGTCGAATTCGGTTTCCCAACCGACAGACGTGCCGGAGGCGATGGGGGTTCCGGCAGGCAAGGCGCCGCCATTGCCCGTCAGAAAGTCGGCGCTGGTTGCGCCGGAATTGTCACTGTCGGATTGCATTGCGGCTCCCACAGTTCCTGACACATAGAAGCCTTGAGCATGCCCAGGGGCAGCCAGAAGCGCGCCGGCCACAGTCGCGGCGGCAATCATATGAAGTCGCATTACATCGTCCCTTTTTCTTGCTGGCCGATCCAATTGATCGGTACACTTCATACGAACGCCCCCCATGGGTGGATTGACCGATCACGCCGATGTTATCGACGATCTGACAGGAGGATAAATCCACGCCAATCCGCGGCCACGGGGCCGCGCCAATTCCATAAGCTCTTGCAAAGACGCGTTATTTCCGCGGCGGCGGTTTGCCGCTATCCACCCCCTGAGCCTCCATGCCAGGCTTCCCGGCATGACAGACCTCACGGATTTCTTCTCCCACGCCTATTACACGATTGCTCGCGCCGTGGCCGAAGCGGGCGTGAATGCGGACCTGTTCAAACATCCGGAGCTGATCCCGAAGACACTGAAGCGCCGCGTCTCGGCAGAGCTGAAGCGGCTGGCCGTTCTGCTCCGCCGTCTGATTTTCCTGATGGCGCTGCAGGTGGAACTGGCCCCGGTGAAACCGCGTCCGGGTAGCAATTATTTCGAAAAGAGCGAAGGCGAACCGGAAGAGCGCAAGGCGGTCTTCTCTGTCCTGCCCGCACCCGCGGGCGAAACCCCGGATTTCCTCCACGGCCCGATCACTGTGCCGATGCGCGGGCCTGTGCCCGCTGCGCCGCTGATCGCGCGGTGGCAGGCTATGCTCGACACGCTGAAACATCACAAACGCCGGGCGAAATGCCTCGCCCGCACGATCCAGCGCTGGAAAGCCGAAGGTGAAGCCCGGCCCTATATCGCACCGATCCCGAAAACCTACGCCCTGCCCGCCACGCTCGGCATCGTTTCCGGCGGCCTCACCGTGCAGCTGATCGAAGCCCTGCGCGGTTGGCCAGCCGCCGACACGAGCTGAGCTTGCCGACAATCAGGACCTTTGCCGGAGCGCCTTGGGCGCGTCCGGGCGAAGGTGCTGGGGCAGGCCCTATTCCTCGTCGTCCGCTGCCACGGACGCCGCCAGTGATGCAGACAGGAAGCGGTCGATGTCCCCATCCAGCACGCCCTGCGTGTCGGACGTATCGACCTCGGTCCGCAGGTCCTTCACCATCTGGTATGGCTGCAGGACATAGGATCGGATCTGGTGGCCGAAGCCGATATCGGTCTTGCCGGCATAGCTCGCATCGGCGACTTCGCGGCGCTTCTGAAGCTCCAGCTCATACAGGCGCGAGCGCAGCATCTGCCAGGCCTGATCCCGGTTGCGGTGCTGCGACCGGTCGTTCTGGCACTGGACCACGATGCCGGTCGGCTCGTGCGTCAGGCGCACGGCAGAGTCGGTCCGGTTGACGTGCTGGCCACCTGCGCCGGAGGCCCGGTAAGTGTCGGTGCGCACATCGGAGGGGTCGATCTCGATGTCGATATTGTCGTCGATCACCGGGGTGACCGTGACGGAGGCAAACGAGGTGTGGCGGCGGGCCGACGAGTCGAACGGCGAAATCCGGACAAGGCGGTGCACACCCTGCTCCGACTTCAGCCAGCCATAAGCGCTCTCGCCCTTGATCTGCAGCGTGGCGGACTTGATGCCCGCTTCCTCGCCCTCGCGCTCATCCATCTCCTCGACCTTCATGCCGTGCTTCTCGGCCCAGCGCACATACATGCGCCGCAGGATCGAGGCCCAGTCCTGGCTCTCGGTTCCGCCCTCGCCGGCATTGATCTGGACATAGGCATCATTGCCGTCGGCTTCGCCGGACAGCAGCGCGGCCAGCTCCGCCTTTTCCGCCCGCGCGGCGGCGCGCGTCAGCGAGGCTTCGATATCGGCCACCATGGCGTCGTCGCCTTCGGCCAGTTCCAGCAGCTCGCCGGCGTCTTCGGCTTCTTTTTCGAGGGCTTCGACGGTTTCGATCCCGTCAGCCAGCTTCTGGCGCTCACGCATCATGGCCTGCGCGGCCTGCGGATCGTCCCAGAAGTCTGGTTTTTCAGAGAGTGTGGTCAGTTCATCGAGGCGTTTTGTGGCTGTATCCCAGTCAAAGACGCCTCCGTAGCAGGGCGGCCGAGGAGCGGATCTGGTCAATAAGCGACTTGATTTCTGCGGACATGAATCTGGCCTTTCAAATGGGAAACTGTGCGAGGCGGGCCTATAGCGCAGCCGCCTCGCAGGGTCAAAACAGGTTTGGGATCAGTAAGTGCCGTCGAGATCCCCGGTGACAGCCTGCTCCTGCGGCTGCATCGGGTCCTGCGGAACCATCGGATCTTCCGGGACCACACCGGCATCGCGCTCGGGATCGAAGCCGGACACGCTGTCAGAGCCACTCCCCGCGCCGCAGCTACCGGAGATCGACAGGCAATCGTCGCTGCTGTTGAAGGCCGACAGGCCCGGCTCAGTCCCCGGACGGAATGCCTCGTCGATAATGACGCTGGTCTCCGGCCCCGGCAGTTCGCCGGTGCGGGCATCGATCTTCACCAGGCGCACGCCGGGCGGAATCCGGAACGGAATGGCCGGCTGGTCCGCCAGGGCCTTTTCCATGAAGTCTGTAAAGATCGGCCCGGCGACGGATCCGCCGGCTTCGCCTTCGCCGAGCGAGCGATTGTCGTCGAAGCCGACCCGCACACCGACCACGAGGTCAGGCGAGAAGCCGATTGTCAGCGCGTCGCGGTAATCGTTCGTTGTGCCGGTCTTGGCAGCCAGCGGCTTGCCGACCTTGCGCGCCCGGCGGGCCGTCCCGCGCTCAACGACACCTTCCATCATGTGGGTGATCTGATAGGCGATCACCGGGTCGAGCACAGGCTCGCCCACCTCAGCCAGCTGGGGCGGCTCCTGCCCGGTCCATTCCTCGGCCTTGCAGCCTTCACAGACACGCTCGTCATGGCGGAACAAAGTCCGGCCGCGGCGGTCCTGCACCCGGTCCAGCAGGGTCGGTGTAATCTTCTTGCCGCCATTGACGAAAGCGGCATAGCCACGTGCAAGGTCAATCAGATAGGTATCGCCCGAGCCCAGAGACATGGCCGGGTACGGCGGAAGTTCCGTATACGCCCCAAGCCGCACGGCCATATCGGAGACTGCTTCCATGCCGATGTCCTGCGCCACACGCGCGGTCACCTGGTTGAGGGATTTCTCCAACGCAATCCGCAGAGTGACCATGCCGTAGGACCGGCCTTCGGTGTAGTTGGACGGGCGCCAGTAATCGCCGGTCGAGACATCAAAGGACACGAACGGCGCATCCAGCATCCGGGTCGCCGGCGTGTAGCCTTTTTCAAGCGCGGCCGCATAAACGAATGGCTTGAAGCTGGACCCCGGCTGGCGCTTCGACTGGGTGACGCGGTTGTAGCTCGATTTGAAGAAGGAATAGCCGCCCTGCATGGCCAGGATCCGGCCCGTGTGCGGATCGAGGGCAATCAGCGCGCCGTCGACCTCCGGCACCTGGCGCAGCGTGGCATTGCCCACCGGCACCAGCATCGGCTCAATCTCACCTTCGTCGATCTCGTTGCCTTCCGGATCAAGCTCCGCTTCCTCGGACCGCGGGGCGAGCGTTTCATCGGCATTGAGAACCTGACGCTTCAGCTCTGCCAGAATGACCTGCCCTACTTGCAGGCCAGCCTTGCCACCCTGCGGTTTGTAGGTGTTTGCCCATTCGACCTCTTCGGCCGGCAATTTGATCATCGCGCCATCGGTCAGCAACAGCGTCGCGCCGGACCGGGAAACCTTCTGCACCATGGCCGCTTCCCAGGTGCCGTAGCCGCCCGGAAGCTTGACGTCCTTGAGCGCCTCAAGGGCCCCATCATTGGGATCGATCGTGGTGACCGGGCCGCGCCAGCCATGGCGACGGTCATACGCGACCAGACCGTTGCGCAGCGCCTGCTGGGCAGCGAGCTGCAAGCGCGTGTCGATCGTGGAGCGGATTGAAAGGCCGCCTTGCTCCAGCGTTTCTTCGCCATAGGACTTGATCAGGTCGCGGCGCAGCTCCTGAACGAAATAGGTCGCGGCGGCGTATTCCGGCCCCTTCAGGCGGCGTGTGGTGGTCAGCGGTTTTGCCTTGGCCTCGTCGGCCTGCTCCTGGGTGATATACCCATCCTCGACCATACGGCCGAGCACATAGTTCCGGCGGGCCAGAAGGCGTTTCGGGTTGGTGTACGGATTGACGGCGGAGGGGGCTTTCGCCAGCGACGCCAGAACCGCTGCCTCGGACAGGTCCAGTTCCGGCAGGGATTTGTTGAAATAGTTCAGCGCAGCCGACCCGACGCCATAGGACCGGCCACCGAGATAGATCTCGTTCAGGTACAGTTCGAGAATCTGGCCCTTGGTGAATTCCTTTTCCATGCGCTGGGCGACGATGGCTTCCTTGGCCTTGCGCTTCAGGTTCTGGTCGCGCGTCAGCAGCATGTTCTTGGCCACCTGCTGGGTGATGGTCGACCCTCCCTGCAGGCCGCCCTTGCCGGTAATCTTGTTCTTCACCGAATTGATGCCGCCGCGAAGGATCCCGACATAATCGAGGCCATGGTGGTGGAAGTAGTTCTTGTCCTCAGCGGCAACGAACGCATCGACCACATGCGTCGGTATCGATTCGTAAGGCACGAAAACGCGATGCTGATCCGCAAACTCCGCAATCAGGGTGCCGTCCCCGGCGTGAACGCGGGACGTAATCGGCGGCTCATACTGTTTCAGCTTGGAGATGGAGGGCACGGTCCGGCCCAATGCCGCGAAATACAGCCAGAGGGCGATGATGCCGATCACACCCAGAATGAAGCCGAGCACAATCAAGCGTCGCAGCCAGATCCACACCCAGCGTGGCCCTGGCAGGTAAAACCCTTTGAATCCGAAGCGGTTTTCGGCGCTTTCGTATCTGCCGTCAGTCATGAACACTTTCCCTGCCGTCTGCTGACGGAATCGCAGCCTTTTCAGGCGATAGTAAGGCGCGCCGCTGGCACGTGAAAGAGGCGGGTGTCAGATGTCCTGACGGCCGACTTCGCCATCGGTCAGCGACACATCCGGCAATGCCTTGCGTTCCGGCTCCGGAACGTTGAGTCCATTTGCCAGCCGGTCAGCCAGGGCCACCTTTTCCGCGGCGGGCGGACGGTTGTCGAGCGCGGTCTGCCAGGCCGCTTCCGCATCCTCCTTGTCGCCCAGATACCAGTAGATGTCGCCGAGATGGTATTCGATTTCCCAATGCTGGTGCGGCTCCAGCTCCTTGCGGGCCAGCTCGATCAGACGCTTGGCCTCGCTGAGGTGGCCCAGCTTGAAATAGGCCCAGCCGAGGGAATCCGCGATATAGGGATCGCGCTCCGCCATGGCGCGGGCACGGCTCAACACCTTGAAGCCTTCTTCCAGCTTGTCGGTGCGTTCGATCAGGAAATAGCCGAGCGTGTTCAGCATGTACGGGTCGTTTGGCCGGGACAGGCGCTCCGTCCGCAGGATGGCGAGCGCTTCATTGATCTGGCCGTTCCGGCCAAGCGCATCCGCCAGAACGACGCGGCGATCATGCGTATCGTCCAGATCGCGCGCCTGCTCGGCATGTTCCACAGCCTGCTGGGAATCGCCGAACTGGTTGTAGATGTCGGTTGCCAGACCGTGCGCGGCGGCCTTTTCCGCCGGATTCTCCGACATGGCGATGACTTCCTGGATCAGGGTCCGCGATGCTTTCTCGTCATTCATCCGCGAGTGCAGCTGGAGTGCGCCATACAGGGTCGATAGCCGGTCATCTTCATCGGTGAGGCTGAGCGCCCGGTCGATCGCCGCCCGCGCGTCGTCTTCCTTGCCCGACATCAGCTTTGCCTGCGCCGCAGCAATCTGCAGGGCCGCGGTCGCTTCCGGCGCCGAATTGGCGACATGGGCCACGCCGTCATAAAGGGCGCTGGCGTACATTTCGTCGATGATACCTGACCGCAGGTCTTCGTTCTCCGGAGAGATCAGCAAGGCAACCTGATCGAAGGCAGACCGCTGGTCATCGAAGCCTTCGACGCGGCCCCCCATCATGATCCGGCGGATAATCCGTTGTTCCTGAAGCGCGCGGGAAACATCCGAGAGGGACTGGCTGAACGCTTCGGCGACCGTCTGGGGCTGGTTCCGGAGGTTTTTGCCGGTCTCCAGACTGTCCATGGCCGCAGCATAGCTGATTGCCTCTTCCGGTTCGGCATCTGCCAGCTTCTGGTAAACGGCCTTGGCCTCATCGATCCGGCCCAGCCGCTGAAGCAGCAGCGCGTGCCGGGAGATCACCGTGCGGATGTGGCTGTACAGGAGGCCCTTGGGATCGAACTGGTGTTCCGGCGCTTCGATCTTCGATGGGGTCATCGCCTCATAGACCGCAAGCGCCTGCTCTGGCCGGCCGAGGGCGTCCAGCATGGCTGCCAGCGAGAGATCGCCCGTGAGGCCGGGCATGCCGCCGGCAGCGCCGCGATGCCGGTTGATGGCCTCATCTGCGTCGCCTTCCAGGGCGAGCAGCCAGGCGTCGAGATAGATGTAGAAGCTGGTTTCACCGGTCTCTCCCGACCGCGCACTGGCGTCCGCGAGTGTCTGTCGGGCGTCTTCGAATTTTCCGGCGGCGGCCTCATCCAGCGCAATGAACGCATCGAACAGCGGGCTGGCATCGCGGTCTTCCATGTCCAGATTACGTGTCATGGTGATGAAAGCCGCCATGTCTCCGGCCTTCACGGCATCGGAGGGAACGGCGTAAGCATCCGGCCCGACCGGCTTGCCACGGGCATCCAGCACGGATGTGTCACGCGCCGCCTGGGACAGGCCCGAATAGGTTTCCGCGATGGCGATGTCTTCAGGCTGGTTCTCGACGACCGTTGCCACCGGCGCAGAGGTGCACGCGCCCAGAGAAACGGTCAGGCAAAATGAGAGGGCAAGCGCACTTGCCGCTACAGAATTCTTCAGGCGCATGGACTCTCGGGTCTCCAGCTTCACTAATTGTTCCGAGTGAAGCAGCCCCGCAGGGCAAGAGCAAGGCGGCCACATGGTGAATAAGGCAGGTTTGCTGCCTTGTTCATAAACAGGCGATTAATCTGCGGCTTCTGCGGCTTCCCTGACCGGCACAAACAGGACCAGGCACGCCGCCGTGGCCAGACATGCCCCGAAGAACTGCGCGACAAGGAAACCGGGGACATCGGCCGGCCGGACACCGGCGAAGGTGTCGGACAGGGACCGTGCAATCGTGATTGCGGGGTTTGCGAAGCTCGTCGATGCCGTCCACCAGTATCCCGCCGCAATCACCAGCGCGACCGCCGCCGGGACAGCTTTCGGTGCGAACCGGATCGTGCCGAAAATGGCGAAAACGAGTGCAAATGTCGCCACACCTTCTGACAGCATCTTTGCTGGCCCGGACCGGTCGGTCATCGCAACCTGGATCAGGGGCAGCTCGAACATGCCGTGGGCGAGCAAGGCACCGGCGACACAGCCAATAATCTGGACCAGGATATAGACCAGTGCCATCGGCGCCGAGATCTCTCGGCGCACCGCGAAAGCCAGCGTGACAGCCGGATTGAAATGGGCACCGGAAACCGGGCCGAGTGTCGCCACCAGCACCCAGAGGATTGCCGCTGTGGCGGCGGTATTCCCGAGCAGGGCGACGCCGTCGTTTCCGGAACTCACTGTCACGGCGAGAATGCCGGATCCGATCACAACACCCGCCAGCATGGCCGACCCCAGAAATTCCGCCAGCAATCGCCTGCCCAACTCCATGATCGTCCCCTACCGTTTTCATTCCGCGATGCAAAAGCGGAACAGCCCGTTCCAGTTAAGGAACGGGCTGCATCATGTTCGCCGGTAACGGTCCAATCACATGTTCGGGTAGGCCGGTCCGCCGCCGCCTTCGGGCACGGTCCAGTTGATGTTCTGGTTCGGATCCTTGATGTCGCAGGTCTTGCAGTGGATGCAGTTCTGCGAGTTGATCTGGAACTTCAGCTCGCCG
>MDTG01281816.1_pt1 | contig 22322 bp, 17 predicted proteins | sample 811421 | NCBI WGS metagenome assembly MDTG01 (sample SAMN05326645, study PRJNA326480) | marine metagenome | isolation source: seawater | place: Pacific Ocean: South East | collected 2011
TGATATTGGTGGATTACCTTTTTTAGGATTGAGTAGAAAATTTTAGTTAAATGAAACGCCTCTGGCCTATATTATTATTCTTTATTGGATGTCAATCAAGATCCTCTATTATAGAATCTGGCGTATCATGGGAATTAGCTGAACAGAGGAAGGCAAGTATATCGGATGTCCGATATGAACTTAGTTTTGATATTCCTAAAGATAAAGATGACTCTATTAAAGCAGAAGAATCTATCAATTTCAAATTATCAGATTTAGCTAACGATGTAGTCTTAGATTTTCGGCAGCCAGCTGATCATATTTATTCCGTTAGTGTAGAAGGGAAAACTGTACCATATAAATTGGTTAATCAACATATCATAATTGAGGCTTCTTATTTTTCCAAGGGAGAAAACACTATCTTTATCTCATTCAGAGCTGGAGATATGTCACTAAATCGAAACGAAGAATTTCTCTACACACTATTTGTCCCTGATCGTGCATCAACAGCAATGCCATGTTTTGATCAGCCCAACTTAAAGGCTAAATATTCATTAACATTGTCTATGCCAACTGATTGGACAGCAATTGCAAATGGCCCACTGCAATCTGAAGAAGTAATAAATGGGAAACGTGTAATAGTTTTTGGTGAAACACGACCAGTCAGTACATATATTTTTGCCTTTACCGCTGGAAAATTTGAACGTGTGACGCAGGAAAAAGATGGGCGAAAGATGACAATGCTTCATAGAGAAACAGATCTTGCAAAAGTGGAACGAAATAAAGATGAAATATTTGATCTTCATTCACGAGCTATTACTTGGATGGAAAATTATACAGGGATTAATTATCCGTTTCAAAAATTTGATTTTGCTTTGATACCTGGTTTCCAATACGGTGGCATGGAACATCCTGGTGCTATTTTTTATAGAGATGCAAGTTTGTTTTTAGAATTGTCAGCAACTAAGAATCAGTATTTAAGTAGAGCTGGATTGATTTCTCATGAGACAGCACATATGTGGTTTGGTGATTTAGTTACTATGAATTGGTTTGATGACGTTTGGACAAAAGAAGTTTTTGCTAGTTTTATGGGTGGAAAAATAGTCAACCCCAGTTTTCCAGAAATTAATCATGATCTTCGTTTTTTAAGCAATTACTCATCTGCGTATGGAGTAGATAGGAGTTTAGGAGCTAACGAAATACGTCAACCTTTGAAAAATTTAAATTTAGCTGGCACTTTGTATGGATCGATCATTTATTCAAAAGCACCAGTTGTAATGAAGCACCTTGAATTAATTGTAGGTGAAAAAACGTTTCAAAAGGGGATACAGATCTATCTTTCTAATCACTCATATGGAAATGCTACATGGCCAGACCTGATTAGTATATTGGATGATCTATCTCAAGAAGATCTTAGAGCTTGGAGTAAAGTTTGGGTGGATGAGTCTGATCGTCCAATAGTTGAATATGATTTAGAAATAGATAATGATTCTTTTATCCAAGAGTTATCGCTGAAACAATCAGATCCAAAAAAGAATAATAGAATTTGGATGCAACATCTCAAAGTTAGGCTAGGGTATGAAAATAATGATATTGTAATACCAGCATATTTAAAAGAAAAAGAGATCGAAATCTCAGAAGCAAAAGGGTTGAATACACCCAATTATATCTTACCTAATGGAGCTGGAGTTGGATATGGTTATTTTAAAATGGATCCACTAAGTCGTTCATTTCTTTTAGAAAATTTACCAGAATTCAATGACCCTTATTTGAGAGGAATAATTTGGCTCAACCTTTGGGATGATATGCTTTATGGAAATATTGAGCCAATTGATATGATTGATCTATGTATTAATGCATTAGAAACAGAAAACGATATTTTGAACACGCAAAGAATATTGGGACGCCTTAATTCTACTTTTTGGAATTTCTTAAGTGATAAACAACGAAAAGAAAAAGCAGATGAATTAGAATTAACATTGAAGCGGCATATGAATGAAGCAACTACTGTCACAAATCGCTCCATGTATTTTCGTTCATTACGTTCTATTGTTTTATCAGAAAATGGATATAATTGGTTAAAATCAATTTGGATGAAAGTTGATTCAATCAAAGGATTGACTTTATCTGAACGTGACTATATCACGATTGCATCTGAATTAGCTTTAAGAGGGAAAGATGATAATCAAAAGATTTTAACTGCGCAATTAGATCGAATATCAAATCCCGATCGAAAAGCTCGTTTTGAATTTATAATTCCCTCACTATCAAATGATTCAAATGTTAGAGACAATTTTTTTGAATTAATAAAAAAAGAAGAGAATCGTGAAGTAGAACCTTGGGTTCAATCAGCAGTCTCTTATCTTCATCACCCATTGAGAAGTAAAGAAGCAGAAAAATATATTCGACCTAGTTTAGAATTACTTGAAGAGATTCAGAGAACTGGAGACATCTTCTTTCCAGCCAGATTTATCAATGCAACACTTTCAGGGCATCAGAGTGCAAGTGCGCGAAAAATAGTTAACCAATTTCTTGATGACTATCCAAATTACTCGCCACCTTTGAAATTGAAAATATTACAGGCAGCAGATAATCTTTTTCGGGCTTCAATTATAACAGAAAAGGATAATTAAAAGGAGATAGTTATGATTAAAAGATCAAAGTTTAAATCTTATTTAATTTTAATCTTTATTTTTCAATTAACTAATTTAAATGCTCAAAAAAATTTAAAGGGTTTAGAGCAAGAGCTATTAAGGTTAGGTGCTTTATCGGGTGGTAAAATGGGTATTGGCGTTATTCATCTTGAAACAGATCAGCGACTATATATTAATAATAAGGAGAGATATCCACTTGCCAGTACTTATAAGGTACCAATTGCTGTTCAATTACTTAAGAGAGTTGAAAATGGAGAAATTACTCTTAATGATATGACAGATGTTCAACCGAATGATCAACATCCAGGTAGCGGTATCTTATCTGATTTACTTGTAGCACCTGGAGTGAAATTATCTTTGCGGAATCAATTAGAATTAATGATGATCATTAGTGATAATAGCGCCACAGATATTTGTCTAAGTGCTGCTGGTGGCTCAAAAAAAATAAAACGACTTTTAAAAAAACATAAAATCCGCGATATGTCTATTGATCGTCCCACGATTGGAATTATAGGTGATTGGTTAGGAATAAAATTAGAGGGGGGTGCAAATTCAAATAAAGTAATGAATGAAAAATATAATGCCCTTTCAAAAGAAGAGATTGATGAAGCAAGTAAAAAGTTTGAAAAAGATATGCGTGATACTGCAACACCACAGGCTATGGCAGAATTATTGCAAATGATCTGGTCAAATAAAATCTTAGAAAAAGAAAACTCTGAACTATTAATTGATATAATGAGCCGTTGTCAAACAGGTGAAGGTAGATTAAAAGGTATACTGCCGAAAGATACATATGTTGCTCATAAGACAGGAACAATTGGTGCTACAACTAATGATGTTGGAATTATTCGTCTACCACAAAATAAGGGCAATGTTATAGTCGTCGCATTTGTGAAAGACTCTGATTTAACTATACCTGAGAGAGAAAGAGCAATTGCACATGTAGCTAGATCAGTATATGACTACTTTCTCTTTCAATAGATCAATAATCAAAAACTATCTACTTCTCGATAAGCTTTAATAACTTGGAGTTCTCCAGCTTTTCCTTTTTGAGAATTGCCATGCTCCATACCCAAAATTCCTTTATATCCTTTTGAATGGATATGTTTGAAAACATTATAATAATTGATTTCCCCAGTAGTTGGTTCTTTTCTTCCAGGGTTATCTCCAATTTGAAAATAAGCAATTTCTTTCCATGATTTATCCATATTAGGAATCAAATTTCCTTCAGAGATTTGTTGATGGTAGATATCAAATAGTATTTTGCAAGAAGGACTATTTACGGCACGACAGATTTGATAGGTTTGTGGGATTTCAGATAAGAATTGACCAGCATGATTGCTCCACCAATTCAAAGGTTCCAAAACCATTACCAAATTATGTGGCTCTAAAACATCAGATGCTCTTCTAAGTGCTTCAACTACATTTGCTGTTTGATATGCCATTTCCTTTTTTAAATCTACATGACCTGGAACTACAGTCATCCACGTAGCATTTACACGTTTTGCTACTTCTACAGAATCTTTAATATTATTAACAAACTCATCTTGGAGTGACTTGTCTCCACTGGTCAAGTTTGGTTCTCTCCAATAAATCTTATGTCCAACAAATACACCCATCTCCATTCCAAGTCTTTCCATTTTTTTTGCAATATTATTTTGAACTTTCTTTGATCGGCCTTTCATTCCATTATCTTCCAAAGAACGGAATCCTTGGTCATGCATGAATTGAAGTTGATCCAAAAGATCAGATCCAGCATTATTTTTAAACATCCCGAAATGTGGAGCATAATTTAATTTGAAGGGACGTTCAGAAATCATTTTATTACTAAATGATCGCGCAAGTAGTCCACTTGTGACAAATGGAGCTGCAGCTAAAATAACGTTCTTTTTTAAAAATTTTCTTCTTTTCATAATTTACCTATAGTTTGTTATTCCAGGAATTGGGATTGGATATTCACCTTTTTCATTTGGTATTACTGGAGCCTGATCTTCAAATGAATGTAATTCTGGGACTAAATCATGATCCATTTCCATTGCTTCATCCCAGGTAATTACTTGACCTGAATAAGTAGCCATTCTTCCAAGTATTGCTGACATTGTTGCTTCGGCACCTTTTTTTGTATCATCCAAAATATATTCTCCTGATCGTATTGCTGCAAACAGTTCATTATGTTCTTGCTGGTAAGGATTTATATCGTTTTCACCATCATGTTCGTAGATAGTTTTATTCCGCTTATTTTGCATTAGTCCATAGTTAGAACTATTCACTGTAACGTTACCTTTTGTTCCTTGGAATACTTCCTCGACACGATTCATACAGCCCTTTTGGTGTCGGCATTGACTTGCTATGACTTGACCTTCAGAATATGTGAATTCAACAAAATGATGATCAAATATTTGACCATGATCTTTTCCTTTGCGGACTTCTCTTCCACCCATTCCTTGAGCAGATACAGGCGTTGCGCCGATAAACCAATTTGCAACATCAATATTATGAATATGTTGTTCAACAATATGATCACCACATAACCAATTAAAGTAATACCAATTTCGCATTTGGTATTCTAATTCCGTTTGACCATTTTCTCTAGGTTTGACCCAAACGCCTCCACTATTCCAATATACTTGCCCTGAAATAATTTTACCAATCCTACCGCGGTCAATTCTATCCTTAATTATTTTATAATTTGTTTGATAATGTCTTTGAAGGCCTACAACTACATTAAGTTTTTTGCGATTAGCTTCCTTACCCGCTTTGAGAACTTTTTTAATTCCAGCAACATCTGTTGCCACTGGTTTTTCCATAAAAACATGTTTGTTTTTACTAATTGCATATTCAAAATGTAAAGGTCTGAATGCTGGAGGAGTTGTCAATATAATAACATCTGCTAAATCGATTGCTTCTTTGTAGCCATCAAATCCTATGAATATTACTTCATCATTAATATTTATTCGTTCGCTGTCAGGATATTTTTCAGAAAGTGAACTAAGACATTCATCTGCGCGATCTCTAAATGCGTCAGCCATGGCCACTATTCTAACATCTGGATCAGCTTCAAGTGCCTGAGCAGCAGCTCCGGTTCCACGACCTCCGCAACCTATAATAGCTACCTTAATTTCACCTTCTATCGAAAATAGTTTTTTTGATTTTGCTGGTAGTCGACTTAGCATTATACCCGCTGCGGTTATCTTTGCAGATTGTTCTATAAAGCCCCTGCGATCTATTTTTTCTTTTTTGTTTTTCATAGTGCCTCAATACTCTTTTTTGGGTGAAACCCACATTTTTTCAAGTTCATTTTTTTCTGGTTCAATCCTGGGACGAACAATCCGAAACCCTACATGTGTAGCATCAGTATGCCACCACAAGCTTTTTGGAATTTGCGGATCGCGTTGTTTCCAAGACGGAGAGGAATAACTTCTTGCTGCAGATCTCAAATCATTAATTTCGTCTTTATAAGAACCGCCTCTTACGACTCTTGGATAAATTCCTTTTTTCTTTCTTAATGGATTTTCTATACCATTCCCCCAAACAATATAAGTTTTAGGATCATAACTATCCAGTACCCACTCTGCTACATTTCCATGCATATCATATAGACCAAATTGATTTGGCATCTTCAATCTTCCACGCTGAATCTTACCTTGACTATTTTTTTTAAACCATCCATGATATTCCATTTTTCTTGCTTTATTGCCAAAAGAAAACGATCCACTTTCACCCGCCCTACATGCAAACTCCCATTCTGCTTCAGTTGGAAGTCGATAATAATGCCCAGTTTTAGCTGTAAGCCATTTACAAAATTGAGAAGCAGCATATTGTGTGACATTTATAACGGGATAGCCTTTTTTATTATAGTTTACATAAGGGGCAGTAGCACCAGAAATAGCATCGATATCTAATTTTATTTTTCCGCTATTTTTTTTGAACTTGTCGATTTTTCGATCGAGAAATAACTCGAAAAGATCCCAGGTAATCTCAATCTCAGACATCCAAAAATCATCAACTAGGACATCTATTATTGGTCCTTCATCATTTTTTCTGCTTTTTTCTTTTGAAGAACTACCCATTTTAAACCGATCCCCTTTAATCGGAACCATTTTTAAATTTAATTCTGAGCCAGAAAGATTTTCTGAATAAAAACCAAAATTTTCATTTTGAGCTAAAGGTAATTTGGCTGAAAAAAATAATTGACCAATTAGTAAGTATTTTAAATTGATTAAGATTCTTGATGTCATCAATAGAACATATTAATCGATTCAGCTCTTTTCAACTAAATTAAAAATACAGTTTTTTTTAGTTATTTTGAATTTTCAGAAACAAACTTTTAATAGAAAATTAATGTAATTTCAACTATGATAGGCCCTAACCCCATTATATTTATAATCCAAAAACATTCAACCTTTGAGGAATAGTATGAATTTTAAATTACGATCAGATATTAACGCGCGGACTGCTTTAGTGTATGGAGGAGCTGCTTTTTTATTAGTAATTGTTGGTTTTAGATCAATCTTTGCAACACTGGATCCTGATTCTATTGGATTAATGACATATTTGTCAATTGCAGCTTTAATACTAGAGTTTTTTCTTTTGATTATCTATGCAAAAAGTATTTACAATTTAGGTCCTGAGAGTGGAGGTGGGTCACAAGCTAATACTTCGGACGCTGCTAGTGCGGTAAGTAGAATGGATCAAGAATCTGTAAATGCTTTAACAAGTGCAGTAGCAGGCCTTAAAGATGAATTAAGAGACCACAATAATAAAATTGAAAACCTCAGTGATGGAGTCAATAAACTTGTCAAAGGAAGTGTTCAAAAAGAGATTCATAAAGAAATAAGTAAAATTTTAAATAAAGCATTAGATAATTAAATAGAGCTATGAAAAAAGTAGAAGTATACTTTCTTATTAATTTAGGTGCGATTCTAAGCATATTTGCTATTGAAGGTGAACTTAGTGAGTATATGCGTAGACAGAATGATATTCTGCTCGAGGTTGCAAAAGATAAACTGGAATCAATGGTTAGTGTAGATAATATAAATTCGCTTAATTCTGATTCATTATACAAGTTTACCTTTAATCTTGGAGGTGAGTACGAAGAAAACTCAGCAAATGTTGAAGCTACCTTTACCTTAAATGACACAAGTGTTTCAAATGTACAATATACTGTATCATCTATAGCAGCTCAAAAAGAAGGGTCTTATGTTGCAGAAGTGCCGCTATCAGATTTTGACGTATATCAGGATAAGCGCTTTGATGTTGAACTTTTGATTGGATTTAAGCCTGAAATCTCAGATCAAACATTAAATAATTGGGCAAATGTCTTTGGAAGTGAAAAGATTGCATCTAAAATAGAAAAAAATATTTCAGATAAAGTAAGACGTGAAGGCTCCTTTAAAATGACAAGAAAACTAGATGCTATTATTACGCCTGTTCCTTTAGAAGGTCAGCGGACTGATTTTTTTGTTATGTTTGATAAAAAAAGATATACAGTTCTGAAAGGATTAAAATGGGAAGTCCCTGTAACTGTAGGTGGTGTTTATTCAAATAAAGACTTCGAATTATCTATTTCTAGAGGAGTAGATATGGTATCTAATCTTGAGCAAGGCACACCAAGATCAATGTTGATAGGAACATCGACTAACAAAGGAGGAACAATAGAAGTAAGTGGAGTTAGGAAAAGTGATAGTAAAGTTGTTACAACTAACGCTAGGATTGTTGTAGTTGAACCACAATGGGCAGAAGACCAGGATATTGCTGAAATTTTTACTAATGAAAAGTATAGTTTTGACATGAGAGTAAAATCTCTTTCTAGAGACCGTGTAACAATTCGATTTTCAAGCTCATTTGGTGACGAAAATAAATTAGTTGAAAAATCATCTATGACAGTTGGTCCATATAAAAAAGTAGGCAAACTCACATTTGAAACACTAATAGATGGTGTCCCCTTAAAAGACTTAACACATATTGTTGAAGTCAAGTCGCTGCCCGCTCCATCAGTTGATTTTAAACGTAAACCAAATACAAATGATCTCACACTTGAAGTAGTTACATATGGGAAAACAAACGCAGTAGATAAATTATTTCCTATTGGTGGTATTAGCGGTAAAGTAATTGAAATCAGCAGTGAAAAATATGGCAATAGGAAACTGACAAGGTATAGATTGTCAATATCTAGACCTGCATATGATAGTTTTCAAACGGTAAAGCTTAAGATACAAGATAAATATGGCGTATTAAATGAATATGAAAGTGAATTTGAATACCTTAATTAAAAAAATATATTATTTAGTTTTCAGTATCATTTTTCTATTTGGTTCTACAACTTATTCACAAGACTTGATTAGCTGGGAAGTAGCTGATCAAGATTTAAATCGTAAGTTTATAGAGATGTATTTAAATAAATTAATTGAGAATGATAAATTTGATCAAAACTCAATTCAAGCATCCGATGTTATAATTGTACAAATGCAAAAACAAGATGGAAAACTGACTCTCAAGCGCCTCAGAGCAAAAAATTACGATTCAGGTGAATATAGAAAATTTATGATGGACCAAGTAAATAAGTTAGGTCCGGAAATTATGAATACTATCAAAGATCGTAAATATAAATGGGCGGAAATTAATAGGAGAGATTTATCAGCCTTAGAAACATATAGCAATATAGATAATATTTTGAATGAGAGAAGTTTTAAACGTGCCCGAGATGGATTCTGGTGGACAACTTCACAGGTTGAAGTGTCTACTAATCAGAGTGTTTATATTCGATCTAAATCCACAAATCAAGCTTTTAGATTAGAAACTGGTATTTCGGATCTAGGTTTATATCGACAGTTTTTTGGGAATACTTTGCTTGGTTTATCAAATGATATTTCTAGTACTTATTTTATCATACCAAGAAAATTAAGTAGTGACAATATTATTAAACAGCCTCTTGATGGTACGTTTGGGATAGGTTTTAAATTTGATACACATTCAATTGGTGGTCAAATTAATTATATGGAATCTGGGAATAAGTTTAAGACAGGAAAGGTATTTGATGAAAACCACGTAGTACTGCCATCTGCAAGTGGGTTAGTTTATTGGAGTAACACATTTGCAATAAATAATTTTGCTGATTTTTCAAAGTTAGGATTTTTAAAAAGAATCAATAAAAATAGTGCTGGTAGCGAGCGCACTGATGAGGTTTTCGGATCATTAAGATTAAAAGTTGGATTATCATTCACTGAGTTTATTCATGCCAAATTAAAACCAGGTTCAAAAGATTCTAAAGAAGGTAGAGAGCTTGAAATCACAGATCGCTTAAACACAGTTGATGAAGCGATAGGATTTTTTGTTAGATCTGAACTAGTAACTGATAATAAAAAATTAAAAGCTTATGCTCAAGCGAATCAGTCTTTTAATGGTTTTAGTAATTTGGGTCTTGGTGTTGAATATAGTGTTAAAGTATTAAAGATCGGTGTTGAAATAGTCAGTATCCCTAAGGGGAGTGGTTTACAATTTCTTGAAAGCAATTCAAATGATACTCTTTGGAAATGGCTGCCTGCAGGTGAAGCTGGTGGACAGATTATATCACCTTATATATCCTTCCACTTTTGAACTAGATCAAAATGAAAAATAAATTAATAATTATTGGAGTTTTTTTACTTAACTATTTGTTTTCTCAATCAATAAATAGTCTTGATAAAAGAAAATATATTGCATGGACAGTCGATCATATGCCATATCATATTTTAGTTGAAGATGCTATTATTGACTATAACTCTTTAAATACACTTGATAATCCAAAGAGAAAGGGAAAGAACTCAAGTAAGAAAACACAAATTCTAAATGAGATGCTCGCAGATGATTTATTAATTATTGTTCAGCAAAAAAAATCGACAAAAAATGAAATACATGAGATTTGGTATGGAAACGGTCTCAATTTCAATATTATCAAAAGAGAAATAGTTGATTGGGTTTTAAGTCAAGATATTCAACAAGCATTGATTGAAAAAGACCAATATCTTAATAGTCCATCAAATATAGTTTTTTTTGAAAGTGAAAATGAGAGATTGTTAGCAAGTTATAGTTCGCGTTTTTCATTATGGAAACAACATAATTTTCTTTTAAGTACTGAAGAATTATATCTAAGGTCAAATCTTTTGCAGTACTCTGCAAATTTTGCTTTTGGGAATACATTAGTTGGTTTACCAGGAACACTTTTTGCTTCCACATCAATGGGAATAGGCACGAGAAATTCTGAGATTGGAATTCGTTTTCCAGCAAAAATAAATTTACTATCACTTGGGGGAAAACTTAATGATAGTAGGCTTCTAAGAGAGTATATGGGTCTTTATTCAAAAGTGACTATTGATAATATGTTTTCAACTGGAGCTACTTTTCATGCGCAGATGGGATTTAGTTTTTTCCCTAGAAGTACGACAGTTGTTAACGATACTACATTCTTTAAAAAAAATAATATTGAAGAAGCTGACCAATATGTAAATATTATTGATATGTATGCATTATTTACTACGACTTTTGAGGCTCCAGTAAAAATCCCTTCAATATCCAGAGTTACTTTTACCCCGGGTTTGCATTACATGAAAGTTGCACATAGGATTAAGGATAAGGATAACCAATTATTTAATAGGACTTTCTATGGATACGATTATGATAATAAATCATATCTTCGATACGGGGAAGGCGACAGATCATCTACAAAAGAATTTGGATTATACAGCCGAGTTGATATAATGACAGATATTGGTACTATACCATCCTTTCTACAAAAATATGAATTTTTAAATTTTATTAAAATTAGTAAAGTGCCATTATTCGAGATTTCTCTCCAACATATCACAAAACTGAATACGATTACTTCTATAGCAGTTAATATCAATGATAATATATCATTTTCACTAACTACATATAGTGGTGATTATGGTGAAACAGTAAAAGGTTCTTGGTTACCAGATAAGAATATTTGGCTTGGCATCAGATATAGATCTGAATTTTGAATTATATTTAATTTTTTTATTACCAGTAATATTTCATTTTAATTTTGTATTAATAACTTAGTCTAAATAATAGAATTATGATATGATTGGAAAGCACTACATGAGAACATTATATTTTTCTTCCTTACTTTTTGGATTACTTTTTTTTATTAGTTGTGAAGATTCAGAAGATTCTGATTTAAAAGAATTAGTATGTACTGGTGCATATTCAACAGCTACAATTATGGTAGATATTAATGAAGAGGTATATAATAACGATGAATCAGTTAAGGCATACAGCAGATATTCTTGGACATCGGATGGGACAAGTAGAAAACTATCAGGGAATGGCATTCCAAATCATGAAGTAGGTACATTTCCTAATCCTCATAATCCAAATACCATCAAAGAACAAAATGTAAATGCAACATTTACACTTTGCCCGTCATTAGTTTCTGAAACTGGTGTGCAGGTTGGTGGACCTGCAGGTGCGATTGCTTACGCAATAAATAGCGTCAAATTTGATCCAGGTACAGCTGGACGATGTGATGATACTGGGAAATGTAGTTTAGCGATGGGTCAAGGTCGATGGAGTATAGAAGCTTTAGGACATAATACTTTTGATTTTGGTGATGATATGAATCATGCCCATGTTCAGCCTAGTGGCGCATATCATTATCATGGAATGCCTGAACTACTTTTAAAATTATTAGGACAAGACAAAAATATGATGCTTATTGGCTGGGCCTCAGATGGTTTTCCAGTTTATGCGCGATATGGATATAGTGAGGCAACTGATTCAACGAGCGCTATTAAGGTTATTAAACCAAGTTGGAAGCTTAAGACAGAAGCAGATACTGGTCGTCCTGAAAAATTGACAGTTCTAAGTGGTCGCCCTGGAGCTGGAGATTCATACCCAAACAAACCCATTCCACTAGGAGCTTTTACTCAAGATTTTGAATACGTTGAAGGCTTGGGTGACTTAGATCAGTGTAATGGGCGCTTTGGAGTAACTCCTGATTTTCCAGAAGGTATTTATTATTATATGGTAACGGATGAATTCCCTTTTTTCTCTAGATGTTTAAAAGGAGACTTTTAATTTAATTAATCTGATAGTTCTTATTCGCCTTTGCGAAACCTCTACTTCACTAAAGAGGTTTTGTTTTAAATTTGATAGATACGATATTTGTTTTTTTTAATAAAAACATTGAAATCATTATGCTTGAATTATTAATAGTTATACTTGCTTTCCTAGGCATGGAGTTTACTGCATGGGCTGCACATAAATATGTTATGCATGGATTTTTATGGTGGCTACATGAAGATCATCATGTGTTAACTGGAAAACCCTACCAAAAAAATGATTATTTTGCTCTGATATTTGCTACTCCAAGTGCTCTGGGTTTTATTTTTGGATCTATTTATAATTCAAGTTTGCTTATTGCATTTGGACTAGGTATTCTATTATATGGTTTGGCTTATTTATTTGTTCATGATATTTTTATTCATCGAAGAAAGAAAATGTTTAAAAAACCCAATAATAAATACTTAAAAGGAATTTTATTCGCACATAGGATTCATCATTCAAAATCGACAAAAAATAATTGTGAATATTTTGGAATGCTCTTTGTTCCAAAAGTTATTTTTCGATTAATGAAAAATGGATAATATTGTTTATTTATTATTAGATTTCTTTTCAATCCTATTTCCTCTATTACTTTCTTTTAATTCAAAATCAGAATATTTTTTTTATTTTAAAAAGTTATTACCATCGGTACTAATTGTTGGAGCACTCTTCATTTTACATGATATATATTTTACTAAGATCGGGGTATGGGCATTCAATGAAAATTATTTGATTGGTTATGATATTATTAATCTACCAATTGAAGAGTGGCTCTTTTTTATATGTATTCCATTTGCTTCATTATTTATTCATTCAACAAAAGAAACGTTACATCCTACTTGGGTTCTATCTAAAGAGAAAACAAAAATTATTAGTATAGTTCTAATAATAATTTTACTATCTGTTTCTATATTAAATATGGATCGTATTTATACATTTCATAGCTTTGGAGCTGCAGGTTTAATATTAATAATAGGATTAATTTATAAACCGGTGATCCTGCAATCTTTTCTAATATCATATTTATTTATTATTATTCCTTTTTTAATTATTAATGGGATACTAACTGGTTCGTTAATTATTGATCAGGTTGTATGGTATAATAATATGGAAAATCTTGGACTTAGGATTGGGACGATACCAATTGAGGATTTCTTTTATGGATTCACATTATTATTAAGTCCAATAATATTATCAGAAAAGATATAATTAAATATTTAGTTTATTTTTACTTTACTAGAGTAAATGGCTAATAATCAAAATAAACTTAAAAGAAACCTTGGTTTAGTTGCCCTTATGGCAACAGGCATTTGCTCTATGCTAGGAGCATCAATCAATGTTGTTCCATTTATGATCCAACGCAATGTTCCTGGTATAGATTCTTATGTTTTACCTGCATTTTTGTTTGCTATGATTCCAGCTCTTTTTGCAGCATTAGCTTATGGAATTCTCTCATCTGCGATGCCACGAGCTGGAGGTAGTTATATATATGCAAGCAGAGGATTAAATCCATATTTAGGTTTTATTGCAAGTTTTTCTCAATGGTTTGGCTTGTCGATCGTTATTGGTGTGATTGCATATATTTGTGTTTCATTTATTCGTGACGTTATATCAGGATTAGGTTTTGTTGAGTTTTCATTGTTATTAGAATTACCAGTGATTCGTGTAGGAATAGCGTTAGCACTTATTTGGATATTTGTTTTTATCAATATTCAAGGAGCAAGGTCCTATAAAAGGACATTGCTTCCAATGATGTACATGATGTTTGTATTAGGGTTCATTGTGATTGTTGCGGGTTTTTATTTTGATACAAACGACTTTGTCAGGGCTCTGGAAATAAAAGAAGGGAGGAGATTTAAAGTAAATACTGTTACTAGCTTTGATTGGCGAATTTTTCTTTCTGCTGCAGCTCTGCTTTTTTCCAGCTTTATTGGTTTTGACTCAATAGCTCAAGCTGGAAGTGAAGCAAAGAATCCATCAAAAACATTACCTACAGCAATCCTTCTTGCAATTATTTCTGTGGGTTGTTTTTATTTTTTATTCACAACTGCAGTTTATAATACTATACCTTGGAGTTTTATTGCTGAAGAATCACAATTGAAAGATATTAGCGCACCAGGATTATTGAGCTATGTATTACCATCATGGTTAGGTGTTGCTATTATTTTAGGAGCGGCAATTGCACTGATTAATGATCTCCCTGCAATGTTATTATCAGTATCTCGGCTAATGTTTGCTTGGGCTGAGGATGGTATTTTCCCGTCTGTTATAGCTAAAGTTCATCCAAGAAATTTTACTCCACATATTTCTTTAGTTGTTGCGGGAGCCATGTCTAGCATTGGAGTCTTAGGATCACATTTTGCGGGTGATTTCTTCTTAGGTATTGATATTATGGTTACATCAATGATGGTAAACTTTTTGTTGATGTGTATTACTTTAATTACAATTCCAAATATAAATCCAAATTTAGCGAGTAAAATATCGGTGATAACAAAACGAAGCCATCAATCATTAATTGGTATTTTTGGAATCTTATTTTTATTGCTGTTTTTATTTGTACATACATATAAGGATTTAACATCAAACGCATCAAATTGGTATTTTCATTCAACTCCAGTTTGGTTAATTGTGATGCTTATAGGAAGTATAATTTTTTTATTAAAATGGAGAGAAATAGGTAAAACGGGTAAAGATCAATATAATCGATTTAAGGTGTTACCAAAAGAATGAATTTCCAATCAGAACTTTCGACAGATCTTAAAATATCTCGTATTATCACAGGTCTATGGCAGATAGCAGATATAGAACGTGAGGAGGATATTGATCCTAAAGCATATGCTGAAAAATTAATTCCATATATTGAAGCTGGACTTACTACGTTTGATATGGCAGATCACTATGGATCGAGTGAATTAATTGTTGGTGAATACAATATCAATAATTCAACATCTGATTTACAATTATTTACAAAGTGGGTTCCTAAACCTGGAAAAGTTGATAAACAATCAGTTAGAGATGCTGTTCAGCTTTCTTTAGATAGAATGAAACAGACATCGATTGATCTTATACAGTATCATGCTTGGCATTATCCTGATCCTAGTTGGCTTGATGCACTATTTTATCTAAATGAATTAAAAAAAGAGGGTTTAATTAAAAATATAGGTGTCACCAATTTTGATGCTGCTCACTTAAGAATAGCTTGTGCATCGGGTATTCCAATTGTAAGTAATCAAATTAGCCATTCACTTATTGATCAAAGAGCAAATAGTTTAAAGATTATAGATGTTTGTAATGAATATGGAATAAAATTATTGGCTTATGGAGTAGTAATGGGAGGCTTCTTAACTAATAAATGGCTTAATAAGAATGAGCCTAAACCTGAAGATTTAAAAACATGGTCTGAGATGAAGTATAAACGTTTTATAGATGAATCAGGTGGATGGGATGCTTATCAAAATCTATTAAATGTTGTAAATCAGATTGCTCAAAACAATGATGTTTCAATTGCTAATATATGCTCAAGATATATTTTAGATAATCCACTTGTCGCAGGAATAATTATTGGAGCAAGATTAGGTCAAAATAATCATATTGAAGACAATCTTAATATTTTAAAAACTAAAATTTCTAAAGAAGAAATAAATTTGATAAGAGATGCGCAAAAAGAACTCACCCCAATTCCAGGTGATTGTGGAGATGAATATAGAAAGCCCCCTTATCTTACAGCATCTGGTGATTTATCACATCATTTTAAGGATATTCCTAGAATATATGATTCCAATATTTTGGTTGAAGATCGCGAATGTGTTTCAAGTAATACAAAATGGGAAGAATTAGCAAGCTATTCAAGGGCGGTCAAATATAAAGATCGTATTGTGATATCTGGAACAACAGCTACGCATGGTGATATAGTCATTGGCGGAAACGATGCTAGAGCTCAAACTTATTTTATTATTGATAAGATAGAAGCGGCTATAATTTCATTAGGTGCTTCATTGAAAGATGTGATTCGGACTAGAATTTTCATCAAAAATTTATCTGATTGGGAATTAGTTGCTAAGGCTCATGGCGAAAGATTTAAAGATATAATGCCTGCTAATACTTTAGTTCAAGCCAGATTAATAGGTGAGGATTATCTTGTTGAAATAGAAGCAGAAGCAGTCATCGTACAAAGATAATTTTGTAATTTATAGCATGAAGAACATATTATTACTACTTATTAGTCTAGTTTTTTGGAATTCAATTATATTTTCTCAATGGACAAATCGGTATCCAAAAATAGATAAAATGAATCATCATGTCTATCTTGAAGGTTACGAGCTACCTACACTTTCAATGGGACCAATTGATCCAGCCGTTTCTCCGGATAATCTTACTATAGCATTTTCATCTAGAGGATGGATTTGGCTATATAACATTGCAAGTGGAATTGCACAACGTCTAACAGATAGTGGAGATCTTGACTTTCGACCTACCTGGTCTCCTGACGGTTTACATCTTGCATTTGTTCGTGACGATGGTAGCGATACATGGATTGTTATTCATGAAATTTTAACAGGAAAAGAAAAAATTATAAATTCACCTGCTTTAGATCTAGATCCTATTTTTTCATCAAATGGTAGTATTTTGTTTTATTCTTCAGCGGTAAATGGCACACTTGATATTTGGCAATATTCACTTAACACAAATAAAGATTCTATTTTATTTGAGGCTCCGGGTTCTCAATTAAAGCCTCAACCTCATCCGAATCAACAAGCCCTTATCTATTTGGATAAAGGTGGCTCTAATGACATCAGGATATTAGAATTAGATAAAAGAAATGATGGTTACTTTAAAACTTCAGCTAACAATAAGTCTAGAATATTAATAACAGAACGTATCACTTCAATGACAAGGCCTGCACTTTCTCCAAATGGTCAGATCGTTGCGTATAATTGGCCTACTCAAGAAAATTATGAACTTCGTTTAATAAATTTAATTGATCCAACTACATCAGTTTTCCTTACTAATTCTAATGGATTACCTTTAACGCCCTCATGGAGTCCAGATAATAAATGGATATATTTTTCTGAAGCTGATGATGATGAAGTCTTTTATTTAAAACGGATATCAGTTAATGGTGGTGAGGTTAATACAATTAATATTAAATCTTGGGATTGGGGTGTACCTACTGCAACCCTAAGAATAAAAACAAAAATAACTGGATCTAATAAACTAATTCCAGCAAGAATAAGTGTTAAAGATGATAATGGCCATTTTGCTATTCCTAATAAAAGTCAAAGTCGTTTTGATGGACAAAATGGAATGGTGTTCTTTTATTCTGGCGGCTCAATTGAATTAACAGTACCCATTGGTTCAGTTGAGATTTCAGTTGTTCAAGGTCTTAATACACCAATACAAGTAAAAAAAGTCAATATCAAACGAAAGGGATTGAAAGTAGTCTCTGTTTCACTGAAATCAATTTGGGATCCTAGAGATTACGGATGGATTTCAGGAGATCATCATTTTCACCTTAATTATGGAGGTCAATACCAATTAACACCAGAAGATTTATTTCCTATGATGGCAGGGGAGGCGTTAGATGTAGCAACACCACAGTTAGCAAATTTACATAATAGATTTGGTGATCAAAAATATTGGGGATGGAAGTCACCCAATAATGAACCATTAATAATATTTGCTCAAGAAGTTAGATCACATTTTCTTGGTCATTTAGGATTACTAGGGAATAAAGATTTATTTTGGCCATGGATTTGGGGACCAGGTTATCAAGTTTACAATTATGATGATAGGCCAAATCTTGAGCCGCTTGATTTTACAAAAAAACAAGGTGGCCTAAGTTTGTATGTTCACCCATTTAGTGGGATTGATCCTTTTTCTGAAGTAGGTATGAGACGTATACCAAGAGAATTAATAGCTGATGCGATTCTAGATAAATTTGATTTATTAGAGGTTGTGTGTCTTTGGAGCAACTCAAGAGGAACAAGTAAACTATGGTATGAATTTTTAAATATTGGGTCAACTATTGCTCCATCAGGTGGTACGGATGTAATGAATAATTTTTACAGGACAATGGCAATAGGGACTACCCGCGTATATGCTCAAACTAAAGGTGCTAATGATTGGAATTCCTATACAACTGCACTAAAAAATGGAAACTCTTTTGTAACAAATGGGCCAATGCTAGACTTTAAAGTAGAAAAATCATTACCAGGAGAGGTGGTTGAAGCATCACGCCAAGTCAAATGGAACTTAGATTTATATAGTTCTGTTAATGTAGATAGCGTTGAAATTATTGTTAATGGTAAAGTAGTTTGGGCCAGTGAAGGATTAGATAAACCAGGACGTATCTCATATAAGGGCTCAATTGATTTACCTTCAGGTGGCTGGATTGCCTCTAGAGCTTTTGGTGGTAAAATTGTGTGGCCTGTAATGGATAGCTATATATTTGCTCATACTGCCCCCATATGGATAGGTTCAATTGGAAGTACACATCCTGAAACAAAAAAACTCTCGGCAAATAGATTGCTAAAATTGTTAGATGTATCTGAGCAAAGAATGATTGAAGGGTATAAAGATAATCCAATTCCAAATTTAAAAGCTCACTTTAAAAATGCACGCGAACATTTAAATAATATTAAGTAATGGATCGAAAAAAATTCTTAAAAACGAGTGCTATTCTAGCAGGTACAACAATTTTACCTTCAAATTCAATTTTTGCTAATAACATCAATAATAATGGTATTGAAAAGATAACTGATGATAAGGGTAATTTTATTCAACAGTCTTTACCTTACAATATAGACTATCTTGAGCCATTTATGGATTCTGAAACTTTAGATTTACATCATTCTTTTCATCATGGTGGTGCTGTTAAAGGTGCAAATAAAGATATAGAAATGATAAAGCGCTCAATTAAACAAAATGATTTCAATATGGTTGATCATTGGACAAAGAAGCTTTCATTTCATCTGTCTAGCCATATCTTGCACAGTATTTTTTGGACAAACTTAACAAAAAGAAGCTCTGCTCCATCTGACGCATTATTAAAAAAGATTGAGAAAGATTTTGGCTCATTAGATAAAATGCAGGGCTTGCTTTCTAAATTATCTAAATCAATTGAAGGTAGTGGTTGGGGAGTTTTAGCCTATCAACCACAATCAGATACGTTAGTTATTCTACAATGTGAAAATCATCATAAGCTAACAATATGGGGAGCAGTTCCATTATTAGTCATCGATGTATGGGAGCATGCATATTATTTAAAGTATAAAAATAGACGGGGAGATTTTGTTGATGCTCTGATGAATATAATTAATTGGGATAATATTGCTGAAAGGTATGAGATAGCTAAAAAGCTAAATTAATTTTTTTCTACTACAATAGCTACTTTATCCTTTTTGGGACTAACGGAAATTCTACTAATTTTGTTTAATCCATATTTTGAAAGGTCAGCTATTTCTATCCAACCTGAATTTCTAGATAATTCATACTGATATAATTTATTTTCTTTTCCCATAATAATTGTTTTAGAAGTTATCCAGTTTAAATCCTCAGATCTTGATAATGTATTCGTTAATATTTGAGTTTCGCGTGACTTTTTATTAACTGTATTGATTGTCCAATCTTTATTCTGTTTGCTGATATAACTAACAAAGTTATTTTTATTATTATCATGAATTGATCTACCGATTTGATCATCAATATATATTTTGTCTTCTGTCTTTAGATCAAATATTTCAAATGTTGGAGGATTCCCCAAGATAAAACAATAAATTTGATTTTTGTTTGCCCAGGCGTAATAACCAACTTTCAATTTAGGAATTAGCACACTTGATTTATTTGAATACATACTATATTTATATAGTAATTGAGTTCCATCTTTATCTAAACGAATAGCAGAAAATGTTTTACTATTTCCAATTTGTTGCGGAGAGTATTCACTACCATCAGTATTAGTAAGCCAGGTTTTTTTTCCACTACGAATATTATAACTTACAATATCAGTTTGACCGTTTCGTGTAGATGAAAATAAAATTGATCTACCATTTTTCATAAAAGACGGCTGATTATCATATCCGTCGTTATTTGAAATATTGATAGGATTATTAATAGAATAATTATTTGCATTTGAGATTAGATCAAATATGTAAACTTCCGTATCTCCTTGAGCAATTAGAATGTTACATAAAAAAAATAGTTTAATTGTTGATTTTAGCATTTAAGAACTCATTTTTAAAAAGTAAGATTCAAGGATTGATGGTTTGTAGATTTTCATACCTACTAATATAAGATAAATTTTATTTATAATTTTAATAGCAGAAAATCAAAAATTGATTAAATGGAATTAATCATTCTAGGAGTGCTTTTGCAGGTACAGGTTTAGCTAGAGGTGCAAGAGTTGAAATTGAATGTATTGCAAAACTAAATTGATCATACAAATTTTGTTTATTTAATTACATATTATTAATTGAGGAGGATAATATGAAACGATTAATAACACTTATAACCATTGTTTTTATAGTTGGGTGCCAAAACAATAGTTATGAATTAAACTATCCGCAAACTAGAGAATCTGATCATATTGATACCTACCATGGGGTTTCAGTCTCTGACCCATATCGTTGGCTAGAAGATGATATGTCAGATGAAACAGCCGAATGGGTAAAAGCTCAAAATAAGATTACATTTAATTATCTAGACAAAATTAGGTTTCGAAAAAAATTAAAGAAGCGAATTAAGACTTTAAATGATTATGAAAAAATTGGTGCGCCATTTAAAGAAGGTAATTATGAATATTTTTATAGAAATGATGGATTGCAAAATCACTCCGTAGTCTATCGTAAGGTCTTTGGCTCAGATGAGAGCCCAGAAGTATTTTTAGATCCCAATACATTTTCTAATGATGGAACTGTAGCGTTAAGAGGTTTATTTTTTAGTAAGGATGCATCTATTGGTGCATATATGATTACTGAAGGTGGATCAGATTGGAGAAAAATTATTGTTATAGATACTGAGACCAAAGAGATTTTAGAAGATACTTTAAAGGATGTAAAATTCAGTGGAGTTTCATGGAGAGGAAATGATGGATTTTATTATAGCAGTTATGATAAGCCTAAAGATAATAGTGCCCTATCAGGTAAAACTCAGCTGCACAAGCTCTATTATCATAAACTAGGTACTTCACAATCATCTGATAAATTGATTTTTGGTGGTGAGAATCAACCAAATCGTTATATATCTGGTTCTGTTACTGAAGATCAAAACTATTTAGTTATTTCTGCCGCAAAAAATACTGCTGGTAATCAGATTTATGTAACTGATCTAAGAAATAATAAGAGTCAATTTATTCAATTACAAAATGATTATTTTGCACCATGTAACTTTGTTTATAATGAGGGTTCAACATTTTATTTATATACAAATATTGGAGCTCCCAATTTTCGTTTAGTATCGGTAACTCTATCAAATCCAAAAAGGTGGAAGGACGTTATTAAGGAAAAAGAAAATGTTTTAAACGTCAGTGTAGGTGGGGGATACTTTTTTGCTAATTATTTAGTGGATGCGAAATCTAAAATTGAACAA
>MDTG01031968.1_pt1 | contig 22321 bp, 17 predicted proteins | sample 811421 | NCBI WGS metagenome assembly MDTG01 (sample SAMN05326645, study PRJNA326480) | marine metagenome | isolation source: seawater | place: Pacific Ocean: South East | collected 2011
CCTGTGCGATTGGCTGCAGCGACGGGGGGCGAAGGTCTATCTGCCGGTACTGCGTCCGTTCGCGGCCAATTCGCTATGGTTCGTGCGCTACGACGATCAGACACCCCTGGTCAGCAACCGCTTCGGCATCGCCGAACCGGACACCCGTCATGGGGCTTCCAGGGCGCGGCGCCTGCCTGCCTGGGCGCTGGATGTCGTCTTGATGCCACTGGTCGGCTTCGATGGGCGCGGGGCTCGCATCGGCATGGGCGGTGGCTTCTACGATCGCAGCTTCGCCTTTACGCGCCGTCCCGGCCCACGGCCACTGTTGATCGGCCTCGCCCACCACTGTCAGAAAGTCCCCGCCCTGCCGGTACAGTCCTGGGATGTCCCGCTGGACGCCATCATCAGTGATCGCGAAGTCGTGCGTCCTGCCCGTGCCGAATGAGGCGCCGGGCTTTACGACGAGATCGATGGCACGACCATGAGACGACCGCGAGACGCCGGAGCACGAGGGTGAAAGCAGGCAGAAAGGGGCTATCTGTGAGGAGGCGAAGCAGCAACGCAGTGAAGCCAGACGAGGGGTCAAGCTGAGGGGGAGTCGGGGAGCTGGAAAGCCGGGAGCAGAAACGCTGGAAAGCCTGGCAGGAGGGTCATGGCATGGGTGCGTGGCGCCAGAGAGACTGACGCCAGCAGCACCGCTACCGCCGGTGATGGCAGCAGCGCAGGATTCAGGAACCCATTACGGTCTGGGCGTAGCCGGTTGCCACTACACCAATCCCGAAGATGAATACCAGGGCCATGACCAGATCGGGCTTACGTTTCATGAGAGCGGGCTTCTTCTTATATCGTCAGTGGCTTTCGCGTGACGGTTGTCGATGACTGTCTTCCTGACAGTGACCAGATGATAGGCATCTGACTTCTGTATGACAATCACCATGCAATCGTTTGAATGGACGCTTTTCCACGCAGCTTTTGATGTCTGCTCGCCCAAGCCGACAAGGGCTTCCATCAAAAACACCGTTCTTTTTCGCGCCTGGCATGAAATGTGGAATTTCCTGCGGCATGCCCGCCGGATACGCATGAAAAAGCCCCGACCTTCCACGCGAAGGCCGGGGCTTTTCTTTCCACGAATATGACCAATGAAGCATGATGAGCTGCGCCTCAGCTCGCCGCCTTCAACGCAAATGACTCATATAGCCATCATCGCCCCATCGCTTGCCTCGCTCAGGACAGAAACAGGCGATAGGCGGGATTGTCGCTCTCTTTCCAGAAGCGATAGCCTATCTCATTGAAATATTCCTCGACCCGCGCGCGGTCGCCATTGGGGATCTGCATTCCGATCAACACCCGGCCATGCGACGCGCCGTGGTTACGGTAGTGGAACAGCGAGATATTCCAGTCCGCCGGCAGGTGGGTGAGGAAATTCATCAGGGCGCCAGGGCGCTCCGGGAATTCGAAACGATAGACCTCTTCCTCGAGATCGCTGGTCGTGCGCCCACCGACCAGATGACGCGTGTGCAGCTTGGCCAGTTCGTTGTCGGTCAGGTCTTCCACCGCATAGCCCGCCTCACGCAGCTTCTCGACCACAGCGGCGCGGTCTTCACCGCCCGGCTTGACCTGCACGCCGACGAAGACATGCGCTTCCTCCGGGTTGGCATAGCGATAGTTGAACTCGGTGACCATGCGCTTGCCGATCACCTTGCAGAACTGCTTGTAGGCCCCCGGGCGCTCCGGCAGCGTCACGGCCAGAATCGCCTCACGCTGCTCGCCCAGCTCGGTGCGCTCGGCAATGTGCTGCAGGCGATCGAAGTTGGTGTTGGCGCCGGAGTTGATGCACACCAGCGTCTCCCCTTCCGCGCCTGACTGCTGGACGTATTTCTTGAGGCCCGCCAGTGACAGTGCGCCACTGGTTTCGGAGACGGCGCGCGTATCCTCGAAGATGTCCTTGACCGCCGCACACATCTCGTCGGTATTGACGGTGATGACCTCATCGACGGTGTGCTGGATGAGCTCGAACGGTGCCGCGCCGATCTGCGCGACCGCCACGCCCTCGGCGAACACGCCGACCTGGTCCAGCACCACGCGTTCGCCGGCTTCCATGGCCGCCTTGAGGCAGGCGGCATCTTCCGCCTCGACCCCGATGACGCGGATCTCGGGGCGCAGGTACTTCACGTAGGCCGCGACACCGGCGATCAAACCACCGCCCCCGACCGGCACGAAGATCGCATCGATCTTGCCGGGGTGCTGACGCAGGATTTCCATGCCGACGGTGCCCTGGCCGGCAATGACATCCGGGTCATCATAGGGCGGAATGAAGGTATAGCCGTGCTCGTCCATCAGGGTACGCGCGTGGGCCAGTGCCTCGGGGAAGGCGTCGCCCTTGAGAATCACCCGCGCGCCGCGCTCGCGCACGGCCTGCACCTTGATTTCCGGCGTAATGCGCGGCATCACGATCACTGCCTTGACGCCCATCAGCTTGGCCGCCATCGCCAGGCCCTGCGCATGATTGCCGGCCGAGGCCGCAATCACGCCACACGCCTTCTGTTCATCCGTCAGCTGGGCCATCTTGTTGTAGGCGCCGCGAATCTTGAAGGAATAGACAGGCTGCAGGTCTTCACGCTTGATGAAGATGTGATTGCCGAAACGACGCGACAACAAGGGTGCCGGCGAGAGCGGAGTTTCATGGGCGGCTTCGTAGACACGAGCCGACAGGATTTTCTTGACGTAATGTTCGAGCATTATAGGAATGTCCTGATGTGTCACAGCGCGGGCCGCATGAGCGCGACCGAACCCCCATTGTTATCAGACCGCTGGCGAGAGCGTCCAGCGCCATCGCCGGGTTTGCCGTTATAATGTGGCGTTTTCCGGCGTTGCGCTTCACGTCAAGCCGTTTTCCAGTGCCTGTCGGCGGTAAACTGCTGGCCACGTGGGAAAGACCGCGCCAATGCCCACTTTCACCACCGCCCCACCGACCCGAGGTATCACATGACCCAGGATGAGCTGAAGCAGGCCGTGGCCCGCGCCGCCCTTGACGAGATTCGCCCACTGCTGAGCCGCGACACCATCATCGGCGTCGGCACCGGCTCGACGGCCAATCTGTTCATCGATGCGCTGGCGGAAGTGCGTCACGACTTCGCCGGTGCCGTCGCCAGCTCCGAAGCCACTGCCGAGCGCCTCAAGGGCCATGGCATCGACGTCTTCGAACTCAACCATGTCGGCACCGTGCCGGTCTACGTGGATGGTGCCGACGAGATCGACCCGCGCCTGGCGATGATCAAGGGCGGCGGCGCCGCGCTGACCCGCGAGAAGATCGTCGCGGCCTGCGCCGAGCGCTTCGTGTGCATCGCCGATGGCTCCAAGCAGGTGGATATTCTCGGCGGCTTCCCGCTGCCGGTGGAAGTCATTCCGATGGCGCGCTCCTATGTCGCGCGTGAGCTGGTCAAGCTGGGCGCCGACCCGGTCTACCGCGATGGCGTGCTGACCGACAACGGCAACCGTATCCTCGATTGCTACAATTTCCTGATCGAGGACCCGATCGCCATGGAAGCGCGCATCAACGCCATCGTCGGTGTCGTCACCAACGGCCTGTTCGCGGCACGCGGTGCCGATGTGCTGCTGGTGGGACGCGAAAGTGGCGTCGAACGCATCACTGCCTGAGGAGCTGGCATGACGACGAATCTGCGCCCACGACTGCGCCTGGCGACCGCACTGCTGCTGGCAGCCAGCGCAAGTCCGCTGGCGCTGGCCGATAGCCTGCCGATCAGCCAGCCAGTCACCGTGACGCTCGACAGCGGCGTCAAGATCCTGCTCAAGCCGGACCACAGCTGGGAATATCAGCTGGATGAGGTACAGGCCGCTTCCCCCCCGGCCACACAACCGTCCGTGGAAACTGGCGCTGGCAGCGCGCTGGTGCCGACCTCGACGGCTGTGCCGGTGACGGCGGCGGTCACTGCGCCGGGCGACTCGACCTCACCATCAGCCGGTGCGGCCTCTACCAGTGCCAGCAACGCAGCGCCTGACAGCGCGTCACGCCTCAACAGCAGCGCGCTGGCCAATCCGCGGCTGTTGAGTGAAGGCCACCGCGATGGTCTGGTCGCGCGCCTGTCCTCGGTGAGCGAAGAGGATGACGAGGCGCTTCTGCAGTTCAGCCTCGACAACACGGCCGGCCAGAGTGTCATCGGCGTGCAGGCCAGACTGCGCCTGTATGCCGATGATGGCCATCTGCTCGCGACGCGTGAGGTGCCGCTGTGGGTCGGTGAATATCGCCTGCCCCAGACCTACCTGCGCCCCGGCCAGACACGCGATAGCCGCGAAGTGCGCGTCTCGCTGCCGGAGGGTGAGTGGTCACGCCAGCTGGTGCGCGTGGAAGTCACCGAGGTGGAGTTCCGCTGATCACCGGATGCCGGATGCCGGATGCCGGATGCCAGCTTCCAGGTGTCAGATGCCACAGCAGCCAGACGAAAAACGGGAAGCCCTGAGGGGCTTCCCGTTTCTGTTTTAACGCCGGTCGCTCAGCGAGAGCGAAGCGGTGATCAGAACTTGTAGTTGATGCTGAAGTAGTTGCCGAAGCCGGTGGTGTCCTGGCGAACGCCGGTGGCAGTGGAGCCATCGGTGAAGAACGCCATGTTGTTGTAGTACTTCAGGCCATAGCCGATCGCATAGCGCTGGGTGTGGTAGTAGATACCGTTGAACCACTCCATGCTGTTGACGCTGCGGCCCGCCTGGCTGCCCACTTCGTCGGCATCGAACTTGTAGTCCAGGTAGCCCTGATAGGCGATGAAACTGCCATCATCGAAGTTGACGAACGGCTTGAACCAGTTGGTGGAGGCCATGTAGCCGTCCCACTTGCTCTCGTCTTCGCCGCCGTAGTTCTCACGCACGTAACGCGCGTAGAGGTTGAAGCCCATCTTGCCGAACCACGGCACCTGCACATCGCTGCCCAGGCCGACGTAGTGCTCCCACAGACCGCCGAATGCGCCGTTGTCACCGATGTTGGTGACGGTGGCGATGTAGAGCTCATCCACCGGGCCGAACGACAGGTCGTAACCGGTCATGGCGTCCAGCGAGAAGCGCGGCGCCAGCTTGGCAAAGAAGTTGTCGCCGTCGTTCAGGTCATCGGAGCTGTCGTCCAGCAGGTCGAAGAAGTCGACATACCCGTAGAGATCGACGATGCCCGAGCGGCCGCCGAACTCCATCTCCAGGTAGGTATCTTCGCTGTTGCGGAACGGCAGGCGGTTGTCTTCACTGCGCATCAGGTTGAAGGTCAGCCACTTGTAATCATTGGCGTGGATATCGCCATTGAAGTCAGTAGCCTGCGCCGGTGCTGCAGCGGTCAGCAGCGTGGTGGCAGCCAGAGTGCTGGCCGCGAGGGTCTTGAGCATGGTCATCGCGTAACGATCCTGTCCTGAATGATGAGACTGTTCGAATTCTTGTGGTCTTGCCCGCTGAGCGGGTCTTGTCGCTATGAAGTCCGACGAAGGCGCGGGAGTGAAACTCGCACGGGGCCCAGTCTGGAAAGGCGGCGATGTTAGCACTTCCTCGCAAAAACGACAGAGCGACATTTCGGGGGTGATCAACGTGCCCTCGACGACAATGTGAACCTTTTCACACTCTCGCCTGGCACCTTGCCACCCTCGGCTTCCCCGAGATGACGCCCCGATGTTTCCTCGCTTGCCGCCCGGCGCATGCCGGCAGGATGGCTCCCGTCGACTGACCGGGCGGAGAGCGAGGAATGCATCAGGCCGCCAGCGCCAGGAAGAAACCGGCAATCGCCGCCGACATCAGATTGGACAGCGTGCCGGCGAGTACCGCCTTGAGCCCCAGGCTTGCGATCTCATGACGGCGTGTCGGTGCCAGACTGCCCAGCCCCCCCAGCAGGATGGCGATCGACGACAGATTGGCGAAGCCGCACAGCGCGAACGACAGCACTGCCATGGTGTAGGGCGTCATCACCGCGCCGGTGGCCGCGACGATGCTGTCACCGCTGAGGTAGGGCGCCAGATTGATGTAGGCGACGAACTCGTTCACCACCAGCTTCTGGCCGATGAAGGAACCCGCCAGGGTCGCCTCGCTCCACGGCACGCCCAGCAGGAAGGCCAGCGGCGCGAACAACCAGCCGAGAATCATGTCGAGACTCAGCGTGTCCATGCCGAACCAGCCACCCACGCCGCCGAGAATGCCGTTGATCAGGCCGATCAGCGCGATGAAGGCCAGCAGCATCGCCCCGACATTGGCCGCCAGCTTGAGGCCGGAAGACGCACCGGAGGCCGCAGCGTCCAGCACATTGGAGGGCGCATCATCATCCTTGAGGGCAGCATCGGCGAGGGCGATCGAGTCATCCGGCTTCTCCGTCTCCGGGAACAGCAGCTTGGCGAACAGCAGCCCGCCGGGCGCGGCCATGAAGGATGCCGCCACCAGATATTCCATCGGAATGCCCAGCGCCGCATAGCCGCCCAGCACCGAACCGGCGACGGAGGCCAGGCCACCACACATCACCGCGAACAGCTCGGAGCGCGTCATGCTGGCCAGATACGGCTTGACCACCAGCGGCGCCTCGGTCTGACCGACGAAGATGTTGGCCGTGGCCGAGAGCGACTCGGTACGCGACGTGCCCAGCACACGCTGCAGGCCGCCGCCCAGCAGGCGAATCACCCACTGCATGATGCCGAGGTAGTAGAGCACCGCGATCAGCGACGAGAAGAAGATGATGATCGGCAGCACCTTGACCGCGAAGATGAAGCCGACACCACTGCCCGGATTGGCCAGGCTGCCAAACAGGAAGTTGATGCCCTGATCGGCATAGTTGACCACCTGACTGACGGCACCGGAGACACCGGCCAGCACTCCCTGGCCGAAGGAGGTGTAGAGCACGAAGGCGCCGATGGCCAGCTGGATGGCAAAGGCACCACCCACGGTACGCAGGCGAATGGCGCGTCGATTCGACGACAGCGCCACGGCAATGAGGATGAGCGAAGCCATCCCGACGAGACTCATGAGGGGATTCATTGGGAAGATCCTGAGGGTTCTTGTGGTTGTTATGGGTGCTGCGTGCAGGGCTGCGACGACCCGTTCTCAACGTCGTGCAGTGTTATCCTGCATTCTCACCATGTTCAAAAAGTCACAGCCTGACCAAATAGTCAATACGTCCGTTTTACCTCACGCCCACTTGTCTTCCAGTGCCAGACTGGCGATGTCAGGGGCATTTTTGAGGTTCTCCCTGTGTGTCAGTGGTTTATCATCTGCTTCTGACGTGGGACGTGGCGCTTCAGCCCAGGTTTTCGCCAACGCTCCCTCATCGGAACCGGCACCAAAGGACAAAAGCCGCATGAACAATCACAGCGCCGCCCGACTCGACCGCCTGCAGGCCATTCTGCGCGAAGGCAGCCCTCTGCAACTGAGCGACGCCGCACAGCTATGCGCCGTCTCGGAGATGACCATTCGTCGCGACGTGGCGCACAGCAACGGACTGCTGGAAATTCTGGGTGGCCGCCTGTTGCTGGTCGATTCATCCGCCGGCAGCGTCTATCGCCTGGATCGCGAGATCGACGCCAGCGCCCCGATCAAGCAAGCGCTGTGCCAGCAGCTGGCCAGTCATATCGAGGACGGCGACACCCTGTACGTGGATTGCGGCACCACGCTGGTCCATCTTGCGGCCGCCATCGACCGCCAGCAGACGCTGACCCTGGTGACCTGCGCCCTGAATGTGGCCAATGCGGTCGGCCATCTGCCCGGGGTGCGGCTGGTGATGCTGGGGGGCCTGTTTCACCCGGCCACCCAGTCATTCACCGCCACCGACATGCCGGAAGCCATCCGCCGCCTCGGCATCAACAAGGCCTTTCTCTCGGCGGGCGGAGTGCATGCCGAGCGAGGCGTCAGCTGCTTCCATTTCCATGAGGTCGCAGCCAAGCAGGCCGCTCTGGAAAGCGCGATGCAGCGCTTCTTGATCGTCGATGCGCGCAAGTTCGAGATGGTGCGCCCCGCCTTCATCGCCCCACTGAGTGACTTTGATGTGGTGATCAGCAATGCCAGCCCCGCCGCACGTGATTGTCTGGGGGCGCTGGAGGCAGAAATGGGCGTGACAGCCGAGCTTGTCGACTGCTGAGCTGCAGATTGCCGAGCCTGTCGATTGCTTCGCAGGAAAGAGCCAGGCCACTCGCAGCGCCAGACCACTGACAAACAGAAAACGCCGCACGATTGTGCGGCGTTTTCTGTCTGACCAGACAGTCAATGCACACTTTGCGTGCGCAGGGACGTCACAGCGGCAGGTGGTGCTCGAGCATCGCCAAGGTGCCACTCAGCGCGCCGCGATTGCGCTCCACGACCTGACTGGCCGCCTGACCTGCCATCTGCTGCGCGGCCTGATCCGAGAACAGCGCATTCACCGCCTCGGCCAATGCCGTGTCATCCGCGACGACCTGAAGCGCGCCTTCCGCGGTCATCACCTCGGCGATCTCGCTGAAGTTGTCCAGCGATGGGCCACTCAGCAGTGGCAGCCCCAACGCGGCGGGCTCGAGCAGGTTGTGCCCGCCGATGGGCATCAGACTGCCGCCGATAAAGGCGATATCACTGGCCGCATACAGCGTCAGCAATTCCCCGAGACTGTCACCGACCAGTACCGATACGGCGCCAACCACCTCGGTGCCGCTCTCTGACATGGCACTGCGCCGCAGGCTGCTCTCGCCGCGCGCCTGACACCACTGCGCCGTCTGAGCGGCCACTGCCTCGAAGCGCTGCGGATGGCGCGGCACCAACAGCAGCAAGGCCTGAGGATGCTGGTCACGCACCGCGGCATGCGCCGCGAGTATCTGGCCATCCTCGCCGTCATGCGTCGAGGCGGCGATCCATACCGGCCGCTGCGCGAATGACTGGCGCAGCGACTGGCCGTCGGCAATGACCTGTTCAGCAATGTCCAGTTCGAACTTGAGCGAGCCGACGGCCGCGCCGCACGCTGGCGGCAGGCCAAGCGCCATGAAACGCTCCAGATCCTGCTGCGACTTGGCCGACAGGCCACTGACGTGAGCAAGACTGTCGCGCATCAGGGCGCCGATCCTGCGATAGCGCTGGAAGGCGCGCGGCGACAGGCGGCCATTGATGACGCACAGCGCAATGTCATCCCGCGCGCAGGCCGCCATCAGGTTGGGCCACAGCTCGGTTTCCACCATGATCGCCAGCGCCGGACGCAGCCGACGCACGAAGCGCCGCGCGCTCAGCGGGAAATCCAGCGGCAGATAATGGTGACGGGCCGGGGCAAGCTCGGGCGAGCCCTGCGGGGTATGCAGCAGACGTGCGGCCTGTGCAGCGCCGGTGGCTGTCATGGTCGTCAGCACCAGCGGGCGCCATGGGTAACGCTGACGCAGTGCCTCGACGAGACTCGCCACCATCACCACCTCGCCCAGCGAGGCGGCGTGCAGCCAGATGGGGCGTTCACTGTCGGGCGTGGTGCTCGGTGTGGAGGGGATGATACCCAGCCGCTCCAGGCGCGGGTGCTGGGCATCGTGCTCGCGCCAGACCCGCTGCCAGATGAGGGGCGACAGCAGGGTCAGCGCGGTGCTGTAGAGGCCGCGGGCAAGGCTCACGCCTAGTCCTCGCGATCGAGAATGGTGGCGATCATCGCGGTGGTGGAGACGCCGTCCTCGAAACCGAGCACGCGGACTTCACCGCCATTGGCGATAACCGCCTCTCCCCCGGCAATCTCTTCGGGACGATAGTCGCCGCCCTTGACCAGCACATCCGGCAGCACGGCCTCGATCAGGCGTGCCGGGGTGTCCTCGCTGAAGGGCACCACCCAGGCGACCGCACCGAGGCCCGCCAGCACCTGCATGCGGCGCAGCACCGGGTTGATCGGGCGTGTCGGCCCCTTCAGGCGTGCCACCGAGTCGTCGTCGTTGACGGCCACGATCAGGCGATCGCCGTGGCGTGCCGCTTCCTGCAGGTAGGCCACGTGACCGGCGTGCAGGATGTCGAAGCAGCCATTGGTCATCACCACGCGCTCGCCGCGTGCCTGGGCGGCCTTGACTGCCGGGATGAGCGCGGACTCCTGGATCACGCCGAATTCCGCCAGCTTGTCGCCGTGCAGCGCGGTGTAGAGCTCCGCCACCGACAGGGTCGCGGTGCCCGGCTTGGCGACCACCAGACCCGCGGCCAGGTTGGCCAGCATCACGGCTTCCGGGAAGGCGTGACCGGCCGCCAGCGCCAGGCCCAGCACGCCGATCACCGTATCGCCGGCACCGGTGACGTCGTAGACCTCACGCGCATGCGTCGGCAGGTGCAGCGGCTGATAGCCCTCGCGGATCAGGGTCATGCCCTTCTCGCTGCGCGTCACCAGCAGGGCTTCCAGCTCGAGCTCGGCACGCAGTGCCTCGCCCTTCTCGGCCAGTTCCTCATCGCTGCGGCACGGCCCGACGATGGTCTCGAATTCGGTCAGGTTGGGGGTGATGATGCTGGCGCCGCGATAGCGCGAGAAATCACTGCCCTTGGGGTCGACCAGCACACGCTTGCCCGCCGCACGCGCAGCGGCGATCAGCGCCTCGACCTGATTCAGCGAGCCCTTGCCGTAGTCGGAGAGAATCATCACGCCGCTGGCGCCCAGCTCGGCCTCGACCTGGCTCACCAGCGCGCTGGTATCCACCTCGTGCAGCGGCTCCTCGAAATCGAGGCGCAGCAGCTGCTGATTGCGGCTCATCACGCGCAGCTTGGTGATGGTCGGCACGCTGTCACTGGCCTGGAAGCGCGTGATGACATTGGCGTTTTCCAGCGCGCGCGTGAGGATGGCAGCGTTGTCATCCTCACCGACCACACCCGCGAGGGTGGCATGTGCGCCGAGCGAGGCGATGTTGAGCGCGACGTTGGCGGCACCGCCGGGGCGGTCTTCGCTCTCGCCGACTCGTACCACCGGCACCGGCGCTTCCGGCGAGATGCGTGAGGTGCCACCGTGCCAGTAGCGGTCGAGCATCACATCACCCACGACCAGCAGGCGAGCCTGTTCAAGCGCAGTCAGATCAAGCTTCATCAGGCGTCTCCGCGTGCAGAGGGGGATTGGGAAGAAGAGGTATCCGTAGAGGAGACAGCCGCGACCGGCAGACGTTCGCAGCTCTGGCCACGAATGACGCCATCGGTGTCCGCCAGCAGCTCAGCGAGGCGCGCGATGACATCCTCGGCGCGAATCAGGCTCATGGCGTCCTGATGGCGCACGCGCTGGCCCCAGTTGATCTCGTCCATCTGCTTGTGAAGATAGGTCTTCACGGCGTCCGGATAGCGATTGACCACCAGATGCTGCCAGCAGTACGGTGCCGCGCGCTCGGGGTTGGTGGTGGCGTACAGGCCGATCACCGGCGTGTTGAGCGCATTGCCCATGTGCACCGGGCCGGAATCCGGCGCGATCACGGCCACGGCGCGATCGATCATCGCCAACAGGCCCTTGAGCGAGGTGCCACCGATGGCATCGATGACCGCGCCTTCGCTGACCAGCGCCTTGATGCGCGCGCCCATTTCACGTTCCTGCGGGCTGCCGCCACCGGTCATCACGCTGCGGATGCCATATTGCTGCCAGGCATGATCGACGACCGCCGCATAGCCTTCCGGCGACCAGTTGCGGAAGTTGCGCAGTCGCGGATTGGCACACGGACTGATGATCAGATACGGCGCCTCACCGGTGACGCGTGCGGCTTCGGTGTAGGCCTCGGGCGGTACATCGAGGCGCCAGTCGAGGCGGCAGTCCTCGACACCCAGCGTACGCGCGAAGTCCATGAACGACTCCAGCACGTGGGCGCGCTCTCTCGGGGCCAGCTGATGGGAAGTAAAGAGGTACTGCCAGTCCTTGGCGCGCGCACGGTCGTAACCGATGCGCACCTTGGCCTTGAGGCCCAGGGACAGCGCACTGGCACGCAGTGCCTGCTGCATGTGCAGCAGCACATCGAAGTGCGTGTCCTTGAGCTGCCGCCAGATGGCGCGCATGCCCGCAAGGCCGGTGGACTTGTCATAGACCACGAACTCGACCCCGGTCAGGCCGGACAGTAGACTGTGCTCCCCCTTGCCGACGATCCAGGTAATGCGGGCCTCAGGCCACTGACGCTGCAAGGCGCGTACCGTTGGCACAAGATTGCAGACATCGCCGAGAGCGGAGAGCCGGAGCACGCAGATATGTGCGGGCTGGGCAGGGAGAGGATGCTTCATGCGGATGGCAGTTTTCCGAAATGAGAATGCCCACATTCTATATGATGGCGAAACAGCGCCACAAATGACGCCGGACTGGTTCATGCCATCGTTCTGGCGTGAACACGACGCCGTGACCGGCGAAGCGCCGGGGCGCGGGGCGAGTCTGTTCCTCGATGTCTGTCGTTTGCCCGCCGAACTGCAACCCGCCAATACCACCGCGACACCGGCTCGCCGCTGGGCACTGCGCCCCTATCGTCGCGGCGGCCTGATCGCGAAGCTCGCCAGTCAGCGCTACCTCTATACCGGCCTTGAGCGCACCCGCGCCTTCGCCGAACTGCGCCTGACGGAGCGTCTGTATCGCCAGGGGCTGCCGGTGCCAGAGCCCGTCGGTGCCTGCGTGTGGCGGCATGGTCTGACCTACGAGGCCGCCCTGATCACGGTGCTGATTCCCGGCGCACGCGCCTTCGCCGATGACCTGATCGCCCTCGAAGCACAGCGCCTGACTGCCGGGGCCGAGCTGCCCGAGGCTCTGCTTCGCCTGCTCGACGCCACAGGCCACGCCATTCGCGCCGTGCATGACGCCGGGCTCGAGCATGTCGACCTCAACGCACGCAACCTGCTGATCGATGAAAGCGAACGCGTCTACGTGATCGATCTCGATCGCTGCCAGCTGCATGCCGAGGCTCCCACGGATGCACGCTGGCGCGAGAGCAATCTCTCCCGCCTGGGCCGTTCGTTGGCCCGCTTCACCCCGACACATCATGCGGCGTGCCTGGCCCGCATCCGCAGCGCCTATCAAGCTTGAGCCGACCAAGACTGATCCTTCACGCATGGCGCTTCCCGAATGGCACTTCAGAATACCGCCCGGCAAGGCATCGGCGACCATGCAGTGTACGATAGCGACATGAATCGTCGGCAGACGCATCGCCCAGGCGAGCCTGCCACTGAGTCCCATCGGCGCCTGCCACACCCCGTCGTGCTGCAGGCGCCCTTATGACAGAGACCGTCATGAATACGAGCGACGAGGCCCCGGCCGCCCATTCTTCTGATGGCAAGCTACACACCGCCGTACCCATCACCGGCTGTGTCATCACCCTCAATGAAGCCCACAACATCGAGGACTGCCTGCGCTCGCTGGCCCAGGTCTGCGATGAGCTGATCGTGGTCGATTCCGGCTCCACCGATGCCACCTGCGAGCTGGCGCGCAACATGGGCGCCGTGGTGATCGATCAACCCTACCTGGGCGACGGGCCGCAGAAGAATGTCGGGCCGAGCCATGCCAGCCACCGCTGGGTGCTGTCTCTGGATGCCGATGAGCGCCTGACCGACGGTGCCGTCAGCGCCATCCGGGAACTGGCACTCGACAGCACGCCCCATGATGGCTTCGCGCTACGCCGTCGCAACTTCATCGGCTCGCGCTGGGTGAGGCATGCCGGCTGGTATCCCGATTACTGCCTGCGCCTGTATGACCGCGAGAAACTCGCCTTCCGCGATTCGCGTCAGCACAGCTCGGTGCAGGCCAACCATCCCTGCGAGCTGGACGCCGATCTCGAGCATTACAGCTTCGCCAATCTCGGTGAACTGTTCGTCAAGGCCAGTGGCCGTTTCTCGAACCGCGCCGCCAAGATCATGTATCAGAAGGGAAAACGCGCCAACGCCTTCACTCCCTTCCTGCATGCCAGCAATGCCTTCATGCGCAAGTTCGTCTTCCAGGCCGGCTTCCGCGATGGCGTCGATGGCTTCTCGGTGGCGCTGTCAGCCAGCGTCAATGCCTACCTGAAATACGCCAAGCTGCTGGAATTCCAGCGCGACGCCAAGGTGCGTGAGGCCGAAGATTTCAACAAGGTATGGTGACCATGACCTCTAGCTGTGAGCCGACTGCCGCGCGAGGTGTGACGCGCCCGCTTCACGTACGCCATGTCAATCTGGCACGCGGCTTTCGCGGCGGTGAGCGCCAGACGCTCAACCTGATCGCGGACCTGGCGCGACGCGCAAGTCCGGGGGAGAACGGCGAAGCCGGTGCGCCGATCCGCCAGTCACTGGTGTGCCTACGGGGCTCGCCCTTGATCAGCGAACTGGCGGCGCTTGAGCTTGCCGTCACGGTGGACGTGATCGAGATCAGCGGACGCTTCAAGGGCCATCTCGGCCAGCCCCGCGCCGATATCGTGCATGCTCACGAAGCCAAGGCCGTGCACTGGGCATGGCTGCATCAGCGCCTCACCGGCACGCCTTACCTGCTGACACGCCGAGTGCCCCAGCCGGTGAAGGACAAGCCGTTCAATCGCCTGACCTATCGCGCGGCCGCCTGCCGGGTGGCGATTTCGTCGGTGATCGAATCTCACCTGCGGGAGCGCCAATGGGGCGAGACGGCGTTGATTCCCAGCACCCTCGCCCATCTGCCCAGCGACAAGCAGGCCGTGGCCGAGCTACGCCAGCATTTCGGCAATACGCCCGCAGGGGATCGTGTTGTCATCGGGCATGTCGGCGCCCTGGTGGACCGCCACAAGGGCCAGCGAGTGCTGATCGAGGCGGCCCGCAGGCTGCGCGACAGCCACCCGCAGCTGCTGTTCGTCTGCCTGGGGGCCGGCGAGGACGAAGCGGCCTTCAAGGCGGAAAGTGCCGATCTCGACAATCTGGTCTGGGAAGGCTTCCACACCAATGTCGGCGACTATCTGGAAGCCTTCGATCTGTTCGCCTTTCCGTCACGCAACGAGGGTCTCGGCTCGATTCTGCTCGACGTGATGGATCACGGCGTACCGATCATCGCAAGCGATGTGGATGGCATCCCCGATATCGTGCATGACGACAGCACCGGCGTGCTGGTACCCACCGGCGATGCCCAGGCACTGGCTGCCGCCATCGTGGCACTCGTCGCTGATGCACCACGTCGGGAGCGGCTGGTCGCGGGGGCACGGAGGCATCTGGCACGCTTCACTCCCAGCGCCATGGGCGAGGCCTATCTGGGGCTTTATCAGCGGCTGGCACGCTAGACCACTTTTCATCTCAGACAGCTGGCCCACAAGCACCTATCGTCCAGGCACCTATCATCCAAGTACCTATCGCCCGGCTAGAGAATAAAAAAGCCCTGTTTCATGTGAAACATCACAATGAAACAGGGCTTTTTTCGTTTTTCCAAACAGCAGGTCAGCAACTCAGGCGCGCGAATCACCGTCCTCCAGGCCGCGCAGATCCGGCCAACCTTCATCCACACCCAATACGGGATATGTCTTGGGATCCAGCGGACCTGGTTCGCTTTCGGGTCGACACTCACGCAGCGCAGCCTGCAGCCGCTGCAGGGCCTCACCGCCTTCGGCACCAGCGGTCACTCTGTCCCAGAACTCACGATGTACCGCCTTGATGACGACGGGCACGCTGGGCACACCGACCTGTTGCGCCATGGCCAGACGATGCAGGCCACGGTTGATCTTGAGCAGGCGACCCTCACGCGTCACCGCGACACCCATCTCGTCCTTGGTGACCCCCTGACGAAAGCCATTGCTGACCATGTCCTGCAGATAACCGCGATAACAGCGCAGATAGCCGAGAATCTGCTCCTCACTGTCCATCAACAGCCCATCACGCGGAGACGCCCACGGCTTGCCCGCCTCCAGCAAGGCCTTCAAGTGCTGATAGCGCTCCGTCACCGTCAGGTCATCGCCATGCTCGATCAGGTCCCGCATCAGACGCGAGCGTGAACCGAAACGGAAGGCACCGCGCCGCAGGTCCCAGTCGCCATCCCAGATGAAGGCGTTGGAGGAAGGCCGGTTGCGCTTGTCACGCCCGAAGTTGACGTCGCGCACCAGCTCACGCGGATTGACCCAGACCGTCAACGCCTCCTGCCCCATCACGTCTTCCAGCGCATGACGCGGCAGGCCACGGCGCTCAAGGGACTGATGGCGTGCACGCTGGCGCTTCCAGCGCATCAACCAGCAACGACTGAACGGCAGTATCAGGTGGTGCTCGCACCAGGCACGCAGCGCCTCGATCCGCTGAGCACGCTGCATGGCCCCGCGCATGCGCGGGTGGATCAGATCATCCGTCGTACGGTTTCTCGGCAGGTTCACCGCGCATCCTCATCCAGCGAGATCGCCGTCAACAGTCGCTCGGGAGCAATATGGTTCAGGCAATTGGTATGCCCCAGCGGGCAGACGCGCTTGAAGCAGGGTGAACACTCCAGCGCCAGCCAGTGGATCTCGCGATTGGCCGTCAGCGGCGGCGTGTAATGCGGCGACGAGGAACCGTAGATACCCTGGATACGGGCCCCTACCGCGGCCGCGACATGCATCAGGCCGGAGTCATTGCTGACCACTTCCCGACACTCGGCGATCAGGTCCACCGCATCCGCCAGCCGCGTCTTGCCACACAGGTTGTGAACGCCCGCAAGCCCCTGGGCGATCTCCTCTCCCGCCGCGACATCCTTGGGGCCACCGAAGATGCGCACCTCGGCCCCCTGGCGAGTCAATGACTCGGCAAGCGCGCGAAAGTGCGCCAGCGGCCACTGCTTGGCCGGGCCATATTCCGCCCCGGGCATCATGCCGATGATGGGTGCCGGCGGCGCCACCAGTCCCAACTCGCCGCGCAAGCGCAGCTGATTGGCGCTGTCAGTGACCAGAGCGGGCTCCGGGATGCCCGCCGGCGGATTGGCCTCCTCAACGGGCAGGCCCAGCGACGTGAAGCGCTTGACGGTCTGATCGAGCACCGACTTGTCGAGCTTGCGGCACTCGGTGAGCAGGCCGTAGCGCTGCTCACCGGTGAAGCCGACGCGCACCGGAATGCGCGCGAAGAACGGCACCAGCGCTGCCTTCCACGAGCGCGGCAACACGATGGCGCGGTCGAAGCGCCCACGCAGCGAACGCCCGAGCTGCCAGCGCGCCTTAAGGGCGAAGTCACCATGCCCCGCCGGCAACGCCAGTGCCTCCTCGACCTCGGGCATGCGCTCGATGATCGGCTGCGACCAGGCGGGCGCCAGCACACTGATCCGGCAGCCGGGCGAGCGCTGCTTCAGCGTCATGAACAGGCTCTGCGCCATCACCATGTCGCCGACCCAGCTGGGCCCGACCACCAGAATGCGCTCACTCATGCCTTGCTCCTCTTCACGGCCAATCCTCCTTGCGGGTGCGCTTGCCCTGCCCCATCGCCCTTGCGAGGCAGGCGCTCACCCTCAATCCACACACGCTCAGTCCGCACGCGCTCAGTCCACACGTGCTCGGACTCAGCGATTCAGCCATTCGAGATAGGCGCGCGTGCCCTGGGCAACGGTCTTGAATTCGACGTTGCAGCCGGCCTTGCGCAGCTTGCCGATATCGGCACGCGTGAAGCTCTGGTAGCGACCCTTGAGGTTTTCCGGGAAGTCGATGTACTCGATCTCGCCCTTCTCGTAGTACTCGATGACGGTCTCGGCGATCGCCTTGAACGGCTCGGCGCGACCGGTACCCAGATTGAAGATGCCGGAGGCTTCCGGGTGATCGAGGAACCACAGGTTCACGTCGACCACATCACCGACATAGACGAAGTCACGGCTCTGCATGCCGGCATCGTAGCCATCGTAGGCGCCGAACAGCTTGGGGTTCTCGCCCGCCTTCACCTGGGTGTGATGGTGATAGGCTACGCTGGCCATCTTGCCCTTGTGCTGCTCACGCGGGCCGTAGACATTGAAATAGCGGAAGCCGACGACCTGGGTGGTCAGGCTGTCCCAGCGCTGGCGCACGTGCTGATCGAACAGCAGCTTGGAGTAGCCGTAGACGTTGAGCGGACCTTCGAACTCCGGCGTTTCCTTGAAGACCTGGCTGTCGCCGTAGGTCGCCGCGGAGCTCGCGTAGAGGAAGGGAATCTGGTTCGCTTCGCAGAAGTTGAGCAGCACCTTGGAGTACTCGAAGTTGTTCTCGAGCATGAACTGGCCGTCCCACTCGGTGGTGTCCGAGCAGGCGCCTTCGTGGAAGATCGCCTCGATCTTCGGCAACTCGGCATACTCGCCCATCAGGCTCGACTGGACGCGAATCAGGAAGTCGTCCTTGTCGAGGTAATCGGCGATGGTCAGGTCCGCCAGATTGACGAACTTGGTGCCGTCACTCAGGTCATCCACCACCAGGATATCGGTACGGCCGCGGTCATTGAGTGCCTTGACGATATTGGCACCGATGAAGCCGGCGCCTCCGGTAACGACGATCATTTGAGCTCCCAGAGCCTCTAGAGGCTTGTAGGCAACGCGCGCGTTCAGTAACGCGACACATCAGAATTTGGAAATGGCACGCACTCGGTTTCGTCTGCGGCCTATAACCCGATAAGCGGGGATTGTATACTCGGCAGTTCTCGAATTCATGGGCCAACGGGCTTCACCAATGACACAGCCAGACGTGAAAACCTTCCAGGGCCTGATTCTGGCCCTGCAGCAATACTGGGCCGAACAGGGTTGCATCATCCTGCAACCATTGGATATGGAGGTTGGCGCGGGGACTTTCCACCCGGCGACCTTCCTGCGCTCCATCGGTCCTGAAACCTGGAACGCTGCCTACGTGCAGCCTTCCCGCCGTCCCACCGACGGCCGCTACGGCGAAAACCCCAATCGCCTGCAGCACTATTATCAGTTCCAGGTGGTGATGAAGCCGTCACCGGCCAACCTGCAGGAGCTCTATCTGGGCTCGCTGGAGCGTCTGGGCATCGACCCGCTGGTCCACGACATCCGTTTCGTCGAGGACAACTGGGAATCTCCGACGCTGGGCGCCTGGGGCCTCGGCTGGGAAATGTGGCTCAACGGCATGGAAGTGACCCAGTTCACCTACTTCCAGCAGGCAGGCGGCATCGAATGCTTCCCGGTCACCGGCGAGCTGACCTACGGCCTCGAGCGCATCGCGATGTACCTGCAGGACGTGGACAGCGTCTACGACCTGATCTGGACCACCGCGCCGGACGGCTCCGTCGTGACCTATGGCGACGTCTTCCTGCAGAACGAGAAGGAGCAATCGGCCTACAACTTCGAGCACGCTGCCGTGCCGGAGCTGTTCGCTGCCTTCGATCACTGCGAGAGCGAGTGCCAGAAGCTGCTGACCGCCAACCTGCCGCTGCCGGCCTACGAGCAGGTACTGAAGGCATCACATACCTTCAACCTGCTGGATGCGCGTCACGCCATCTCCGTCACCGAGCGTCAGCGCTACATCCTGCGCGTGCGCACTCTCGCCCGTGATGTGGCCCACGCCTATTACGATTCGCGCAAGGCCGCTGGCTTCCCGCTGGCCCCGCAGGCGCTGCGTGATAAGCTGCTCGCCGCCGATGACACCACTACCGAGGGAGACGCGTAAGCATGGCCTCCGTGAATACCCTGCTGATCGAACTGGGCTGCGAAGAACTGCCGCCGGGCGCCATCGACGCACTCGCTGACAGCCTCGCCAACGGCCTCGCCGATGGCCTGCGCGACGCCGAAGTCGCCTTCGGTCAGGTACGTGCCTACGCCACACCGCGTCGTCTGGCGGTGATGATCGAATCCCTGGCCGAGCGCCAGCCGGATCGCGAGATCGAGAAGCGCGGGCCGGCCAAGGCCGCCGCCTTCAAGGATGGCGAACCGACCCGTGCGGTGCAGGGCTTCGCCCGCTCCTGCGGTGTCGAAGTCAGTGATCTGATCGAGCTGGAAACCGACAAGGGCACCTGGCTCGGCTATCGTCACACCCAGCCGGGCGAGCATCTCTCCGCCCTGCTGCCGGCCATGCTGGAGCAGGTCGTGGCTCGCCTGCCGGTGCCGAAGAACATGCGCTGGGGTGCCTCACGCATCGAGTTCTCGCGTCCGGTGCATTGGCTGGTCGCGCTCTACGGCAGCGAAGTGATCGAGGCCAGCGTGCTCGGCCTCGACTCCGGTCGCACCACCTTCGGCCACCGCTTCCATGCGCCGCAGGCCATCACGCTGGCACACGCCGAGGACTATCTCGACGCGCTGGAAGATGCCCGCGTGCTGGCCAACCGTGAGGTGCGCCGTGAGCGTATCCGCGAACAGGTCCAGGCCGAGGCGGAAGTCTATGGTGCCAACGCCGTCATCGAGGAAGCCCTGCTCAACGAGGTCAACGGCCTCGTGGAATGGCCGGTGGCACTGACAGGCACCTTCGACGAGCGCTTCCTGGAAGTGCCGGCGGAGTGTCTGATCTCCTCCATGAAGGCCAACCAGAAGTACTTCCACCTGCTGGACAACGACGGCAAGCTCAAGCCGGCCTTCATCACCATCTCCAATATCGAGAGCAAGGACCCGCAACAGGTCATCTCCGGTAACGAGAAGGTGATTCGTCCGCGTCTGGGCGATGCCGCCTTCTTCTACGAGACCGACCTGCGCAGCACGCTGGAATCGCGTCGCGAGAAGCTCGAGAGCGTCGTCTTCCAGCAGAAGCTGGGCAGCATGGCCGAGAAGGCCCGTCGCAGCGAAGCCGTGGCACGCCACATCGCGGAACGCATCGGTGCCGATGTCGACCACGCCGCACGTGCCGCACAGCTGGCCAAGACCGACCTGGTCACCGAGATGGTGCTGGAGTTCCCGGAACTGCAGGGCATCATGGGCCACTACTACGCCCGTCACGATGGCGAAGATGCCACCGTCGCTCTCGCGCTGGAAGAACAGTATCTGCCGCGCTTCGCCGGCGATGCGATCCCCACGACCAAGGCCGGCATGGCGATTGCCCTGGCTGACCGTCTCGACACCCTGACCGGCATCTTCGGTATCGGTCAGCGTCCGACCGGCGCCAAGGACCCGTTCGCACTGCGTCGCGCCACCATCGGGGTGCTCAACATCCTGATCAAGGGTGAGCTGGACCTCGACCTGCGCGAGCTGCTGACCGTCAGCGCCAAGCAGCATCGTGATCTGCCCAAGGCCGAAGGACTGGTCGAGGACGTGCTCGAGTACATGCTCGATCGCTTCCGCGCCTGGGCCAGCGATGAAGGCATGGGTGCCGAACTGTACCTGGCCGTGCGTACCCTGAAGATCAGCAATCCGCTGGACTTCGCGCGTCGTCTGCGTGCCGTGCACGCCTTCGGCGAACGCCCGGAGGCCGCTGCTCTGGCTGCAGCCAACAAGCGCGTCTCCAACATCCTCGCCAAGGCCGAGCACGATGGTCGCACCGAGGTGGATGCGAGCCTGTTGAGCGAGCCGGCCGAGCAGGCACTGGCAGAGGCCCTGACGGCACGTGGCGCGGAAGTGGCACCGCTGTTCGCCGCGGCGCGCTACCAGGAGGCCCTCGATGCACTGGCCAGCCTGCGCGAGCCGGTCGATGCCTTCTTCGATCAGGTGATGGTCAACGCCGACGATGCCGCCGTGCGCGCCAATCGTCTGGCGATGCTGGCCAGTCTGCAAGGCCTGTTCATGGGTGTGGCCGACATCAGTCTGCTGACCCAATAAGAACTGCCGATCCACGCTGTCCCTGACATCGGTAACGCGCAGTCTCTGCAAAAGAACCCCGCCACGGCGGGGTTCTTTTGCATCCGGGGTCCCGAAATGCCGTGTTGCGTGACAGGATTTCACGCAACACGGCAGCGATGTCACAATTTCTGCCTTGATCCCCTACCTAGGTCGCACTAGTATTCCAGTATAGAAACAGTGTTCGAAAAGCGCGGCAGCCTGTCGCACCACGCACTTCGACCACTCGGCGCCATTTGCCCATCCCCACGTGCGAGCGTCATCTTGTGACTCGGCTCACAATTTTCCAGGCAAAGCGGCGACCCCTGACAAGCAGCCCGGCTGACGCCCCTGACTGCCCTGAAGTGAAGAGTTGACCATGCAAAAACTGATCGTGCTCGACCGTGATGGTGTCATCAATGAAGACTCCGATGCCTTCGTCAAGAACGCCGAGGAGTGGATCGAATACCCCACTTCCATCCAGGCCATTGCCCGTCTGACCCGCGCTGGCTATACCGTGGCCGTGGCGACCAATCAGTCCGGAATCGCCCGTGGCCATTTCGGCCACCGCGAACTCGACCAGATGCACACCAAGATGATGCAGCTGGTGAAGGAAGCCGGTGGCGATATCGCTCACATTGCCTACTGCCCGCATGGCCCGGACGACGGCTGCGATTGCCGCAAGCCGGAACCCGGTCTGCTCCACCAGATCCAGGATGCCCTGCAGATTCCCGACTTCGAAGGTGCCTGGATGCTGGGCGACAGCCTGCGTGACCTCATCGCGGGCCAGAAGGCCGGCTGTCGCGCCGCGCTGGTGATGAC
>MDTG01107541.1_pt1 | contig 22316 bp, 19 predicted proteins | sample 811421 | NCBI WGS metagenome assembly MDTG01 (sample SAMN05326645, study PRJNA326480) | marine metagenome | isolation source: seawater | place: Pacific Ocean: South East | collected 2011
ATGCTAGAGTATTACTGTCTATTCCACCACTAAGGAAAAAGGCAATTGGAAAATCTGATCGTAGTCTGATTTCAATTGATTTAAAAAGTTTGTTTTTCAGATCATTAATATGTTCTTTTTCATTTTCATTATCCAATTTATTTTGAGATATAATTTTCCAATATTTAATTTTCTCAATTTTGTTGTTTTTAATTTTAAGATAATGTCCTGATGGAACACTAAAAATATCTTTAAAGTTAGTTTTATTATCTTTATGAAGACATTTATATCCATTTTTCAGAAAATTTTCTAATTTGTTAAGGTTAACTTGTAAGTTTTTATCGTATAAACATTTAATAAATTTTATTTCAGAACCAAAATAAAATTCGTTTGGTTTTCTCATATAAAAAAGAGGTTTTTCTCCAAATCTATCTCTACATAAGTAAGAAATTTTTCTTGAGCTATCATAATAAAAAAAAGCCCACATACCTTCAAGTTTTTTAACACACTCGATACCCCATTTATCTAGAGCCTTAATTAATACTTCAGTGTCAGAGGTAGTTTTAAATTTATAACCATATTTCTCTAGTTTCTCTTTGATTTCTAAATAATTATATATTTCACCATTAAAAATTATAATTTTATCTTTGTATTCAAATGGCTGATTTGCATTATGTTGAGGACCTAGAATTGCTAGTCTTGTAAAAAATAAGTAAATGGGATTAGAAGCATTAATTATTTTTTTATATCCATTACTGTCTGGACCTCGATTATTCATCAAACCAAAAAGTTGATTTCTTTTTGAGGAATTAAATTCTCTTTTTCCGATATATCCCGATATTCCACACATGTAAATTTAATTTGATTTTTTTTCTTTCAAAATTTCTATAGCATTTTTTTTACATTTTATAACTTTTTTGTTATCTCGATACAAAATTTCTCCTGGTTTTAAATTTTGGTTAAATTTAATTTTTTTACATTTGAATATTCTAATTTTTTTTTTGTTATAAATATAAAAGGCCCCTGGGTATGGCTTGTTTATTGCGCGGACTAAATTAAATACATTATTTGCATCCATTTTTTCCCAATTTATTTTTCCATCATTATCATTCCTTTGTTTCATATATCTTGCATTTTTTTTAGATTGTTTTTTTGGCTTTATATTTTTAATAATATCTTCGATAACTTTTTGTGTCATTAATGGATAGGCATTATTAACTTTTTTATGTATGTCTTTAATATCTTCGTAAGACTGTAATTTAAAAAATTTTTGTGAATAAAGTGGTCCACAGTCAAAATTTTTTGTCATTTTAATAATACTTATAAAAATTTTATTTTTACCTTCTAAGATCTGCCAATTTAAAGGAGATCCACCTCGGTATTCAGGTAATTTACCAGCGTGTAAATTTATAGTTCCTTTTGTAGAGGCGTTTATAAGCTCGGTTGGAAATTTTAAAGGAAAACCTGCAGCTATATTTAAGAAATATTTCTTTTTTTTAAAATTTTTAATAAACTCTTTATTAAGTTTTTTAATTATTTTAAAATTTTTTAGTTTTAATAATAATAAAGGATTTAAATTTTTTTTACTTAAATAAACATCAATTTTATAATTCTTTTTTTTTTTAAGATGATTAAAAACATATAAACCTCTTAAATTATTAAAAAAAATTGAAATATTTTTTTTTTCCATTATTGATTATAAATCGACTTAAATGAATTTATTTATGAATAAGTATTTAAAGCATAACAAATGATATGTATTTTACAAGTTAGATCCTCATCAAAAAGATTAAAAGAAAAAGCATTTTTAAAATTGAATCAAAAGTTAGTTATAGAAAATGTTGTTGATAGACTTTTGCTTTCAAAAAAAATTTCTAGAATTATACTAGCTACCAGCAATCATTCATCAGACGATAAATTTAAAAATTTATTTAAAAATAAAAAAGTTTTAGTATTTAGAGGATCTTTAGTAAATGTATATTTGAGATATTCTAAATTAATCAAAAAACATAATTTAAAATATTTTTTACGAATAAGTGGAGATAGCCCATTAATAGATTATAGAATTATTGATAAAGCTTTTAAAATTTTTAAAACTAATAATTACGAAATAGTAACTAATACTTTTAAAAGATCGTTTCCAAAAGGGCAATCTGTTGAAATTATTAAATCTAAAATTTTCTTAGAAAATTCTAAACAAATTATGTCAAGTTCAACTTTTAAAGAACATGTAACAAAATATTTTTATAAAAATCATAAAAAATTTAAAATTTATAATTTTAAAAATAATAATGATTTTAGTTCGTTTAATTTAAGTATTGATACAGATAAAGATTATAAAAAAATAAAAAAAATAATTATCAATTTGAATAAAAATTTTAAGTGGCAAACTGCATTGAAAAGGTATATTTCATTAAAGTAAATATGTTAATTTATACGGCTGTTATCGGAACTGGAATTGGCACAAAACATATTGAGGCTATTAATTTTTATAAAAATTTTAGGGTAAAAATAATTTGTGAAAAAAATAAAGTAAAAATTTCTCAATTAAAAAAAAAATATAAAAATATAAAAATTGTAAGTAATGAGAACGAAATATTTAATGATGATGATATAAAGCTTGTTTCAATAGCCAGTTATGATGAAGATCATTATAGGCAAATAAAGAAATGTATTAAATTTAATAAATTATTCATAGTTGAAAAACCAATTTGTCTTAATTTAAACAATCTTCAAGAGCTAAACAAATTATTGAAGAAAAAAAAAATTCATCTTTATTCAAATTTGGTATTAAGGGTAAACTCCCTTTTTAATAATATAAAAAATAAAATTAATAAGAAAGATATATTTTATATTGAGGCCGACTATATCTGGGGTAGAAAACAAAAGTTATTTGGATGGAGATCCAAAACAAAAGGATATTCAATTACATTAGGAGCAGCAATACATGTAATAGATTTAGTTATGTGGATGTTAAAATCAAGACCAATATCAGTGCTGACCTATGGTAGCAAAAAAGCAACATTAAATACAAATTTTAAAAAAGAAAATTTTTTAATTTATATTTTTGAATTTCCTCAAAATATAATTGTTAAAATAACAGCAAATGCTGCTGGAATTTATGAGCACTTTCACAAATTAAAAATATTTGAAAAAAATAAAACTATCGAACATAATATTGAAAAAAGTCAACTATTTATCTCTTCAAAAAAAAAAATTAATAAAAAAATTATCAATGGATACTATCCAGATAAGATTAATAGAAAAAAATTAATTCAAAATTTTTTAGACAATATCTTAAATAAAAAAAAAGTATTGATAACAAACAAAGAACAGATGGATTTAATGAACGTTTGTTTTTTTGCAGATAAATCTTTAAAATTAAATAAGAAATTAAAAATTAAATATTTTAAATAAGACTTATGATCAAATTTTCAAAAACCAATATTAATGAAAGTGATATTAGGATTGTAAAAAAAATTTTAAAAAGTGGTTGGTTAACACATGGTAAGTATACAACTTTTTTTGAAGATGCTATTAAAAATTTTACAAAAGCAAAATATGCGGTAACAACCTCAAGCTGTACATCTGCATTACACTTATCTTGTTTGGCTGCTGGTTTTTCTAAAGGTGATGAGGTAATTGTTCCATCACAAACTCATACAGCAACTGCTCACGCTGTTGAATATACTGGCGCTAAAGCAATATTAGCTGACATAGACCTGATTACTGGAAATTTAAATATTAATGAAATTAAAAAAAAAATTAATAAAAAAACAAAAGGTATTATTGCTGTGCATATGGCTGGTTATCCTTGTGAAATAGGAGAAATTTTAAAGCTCTGTAAAAAATATAAACTGCAACTAATTGAAGATTGTGCACATGGATTGGGAACTATGTATAAAAATTCTCATGTAGGTAATTTTGGAATATCAGGATGCTTTTCTTTTTATCCGACCAAACAAATTACCACTGGAGAAGGCGGAGCATTAATTACAAATAATAAATCAATTTTCAAAAAAGTTAAGATGCTTAAAGCTTTTGGTATAGATAAAGAAATTAATCAGAGAAAAAAGCCAGGAGAATATGATGTTAAAGAATTGGGTTTTAATTATAGAATGACTGATTTTCAGGCCTCATTAGGATATTTTCAATTAAAAAGATATCAATTAAATCTAATAAGAAGGAAAGAAATTGCTAAAAGGTATATTCATAAATTTAAAGACAATAAAAAAATAACCCATATGCCATTTTCAAAAAATTGTTCATATTTTGTATTTCAAATATTTAATTCTAATAGAGATAAATTAATTAAGTATTTAAAAAATAAAAAAATCCAATTTAGCATTCACTATGCTAATTCTTTAGATCAAATGTATTATTATAAAAAAAAATATAATTTAAAAAATAAATTTTTTAAGAATTCAATCCAGTATGGAAAAACTTGCATATCACTTCCTGTATATCCAAAACTTAAGAATAAAGAAGTTGACTATATTTGCAAATCAATTAATAAATTTTTCGAAAAATGAGTAAGAGAATACTAATTATTGGAGGTTGTGGTTTTATAGGACACAATCTAGCACTTAGTCTTAAAGAAGAATATAGCGTAAAAGTTATTGATGGACTGAATGTAAATAATCTTCTTAACTTTCAGAATGTTAATGTTGAAAATAAGACTTTATTCAGAAAAATCTTAAATAATAGAATAGATCTATTAGAGCACGCTGATATAAATTTATCAGTAATTGATGCAAGAGATTATGATAAAATTTGTAAATCAGTCAATGATTATGAGCCAGATATTTTAATTCATCTAGCTGCAGTTTCTCATGCAAATGAGTCAAACAAAACTCCATTTAATACATTTGATAATAGTTTAAGAACTTTAGAAAATTCATTAGATGCAATTAAAAATAAAAAAACACACTTGATTTATTTATCCTCTAGTATGGTTTATGGAAACTTTGATGGTAAAAATGTTAAGGAAAATGATCAACTTAATCCACTAGGTGTTTATGCTGCCTTAAAATTATCAGGGGAAGTTATTATAAAGTCTTATAATCAAGTATTTGATTTACCTTATACTATAATAAGGCCTTCAGCTCTTTATGGAGAAAGATGCGTTAGTAGAAGAGTAAGTCAAATCTTTATTGAAAATGCCCTTACAAATAAACCAATAACTATTAATGGTGATGGAGAAGAAAAATTAGATTTTACATATATAAATGATTTAATTTTAGGAATAAAACTTTGTATTGAAAACAAAAATTCTATAAATCAAACATTCAACATAACTTATGGTAATGGAAGAAAAATAAATGAATTAATTAAAATTTTGCAAAATTATTACTCTGATTTAGAAATAAATTTTAAAAAGAGAGATAAATTGATGCCAGAAAGAGGTACTTTAGATATATCTAAAGCAAGAGAGCTATTAAATTTTAAACCAAAATTTCCATTAGAAGAAGGATTTTCAAAATATATTGAATGGTACGCTGATTTTTTTAAAAAAAATATCTGATGAAAAAATTTAGTTTTAAAAATCTAAAAAAACCTCTTTTAATAGCTGAAATAGGTAATAATCATGAGGGCTCGTTTCAAAGAGCTAAAAAATTAATTGATCTTGCAAAAGAGGGAGGAGCTGATGCGGTAAAATTTCAGACAATAAATCCAAAAAAATATTACCATTATAATGAAAAAAAACAGCTGAAAAAATATAATAAATTTAAACTTACAAATAATCAGTTTCGAAAACTAGCTTTATACTCTAAACAAAAAAAACTTTTATTTATTTCAACACCATTTGATTTAAATAGTGCAAGATTTTTGAGAACAATAGTGGATATAATTAAAATATCATCAAGTGATAACAATTTTTTACCTTTAATCGATTTATGTATAAAATTAAAAAAACCCTTAATCATATCAACAGGTTTGCTAACAGAAAAAGAAATATACGATTTATACAAATATTTAAAAGATAAAATTGATATAAAAAAATTATGTTTTTTACATTGTGTTGCTAATTATCCTGTTGCTCCTGAAAACGCAAATGTTGGTTTTATTGAAAAATTAAAGAAAAAATTACCCAAATTAACAATTGGGTATTCTGATCATACAATTGGACCCTATGCGTGTATATTGGCATCGACAAAAGGTTCAATGGTAATTGAAAAACATTTTACTGATGATAAAAATTTTTCAAATTTTAGAGATCATTTCTTATCAGCAGAAAAAGAAGAATTAAAATTAATTTCAAACTTTGTAAAATATCAAAAAATTTATCAGGGCAAAGGAAAGAAAATGAAGTTAGGAAAAGAGGAAAGAAAGATTTATCCGAATTTAAGAAGATCTGTTTATGCAATCAAAAATATAAAAAAAAATGAGATTCTAAGTGAAAATAATATTTCTATATTAAGACCATTTAAAAAAAATAATATAAAAAATTACAAAAAAATTATCGATAAAAAATCAAAAAAAAATTATTTAATTGGTGAACTTATAATTTAAAAAATATTTATTGATTTTAAATTCAAATAATATAAAAAAGAATTAGACTGAAATGCATGGTGGGAAATCAGTGTGAAATTCATTGGCTCTACCTGGAACCGTAAAGTCGGAGCGCCGCCCAGTTTAGTCCACTGTTGAATGATGACCAGGAAAAGTCTAGTTCTGCAATTAAAAATTAACAGAGGCAAAAACAATTAAATAGAGAAGAAATTCTCGTTTGAAAGGAAAAATGCCGAAGTTAATAATTTTATTTAATTTAGTATTATATTTAATTTTTTATCCAACTTTTTTAATTGCTATGGAAAAAAATTTTAGTTGTAATTGGGACAATAAAAATAACATTCCATGTATTGAAATTCGTGGAAATTTATCTAATTCATCAAAATATTCTAAAACCGGTATAAACAAAATTATAATATCGAAAAAAGAAATTATAGAAAGCGGTGCTTCAGATTTAATTGATGTATTAAAAACTTTGCCAGATGTGAATATAACTCAGTCAGGACCTAAGGGACAACAGGCCTCAATGTTTATGAGGGGTACAGGTTCAAATCACACGCTTGTTTTGATAAATGGTATCCCAATTAATGATCAGTCAACAACACAAGGTTTACACGATTTTGGTGTTGATTTTATTCAAACTATACAACAAATCGAAATTTATCCCGGCTCTAGTGCTACGCACTTCGGAACTAATGCTATTGGGGGAGCTATAAATATTATTTTGGCAGGTGATTATAGGGAATATTTTTCATTAAATACTGATGACAGTTTAAATTATGAATTATCTGGAAACAAAATTTTCTTATTTGATGACTCTTCACTAAATATAAAAATAGGAAGTGTTAAAAATGAAACAATTAGTGCAAGAGGAAAATTAACTGATGAAAAAGATGGTTTAAAAAACTATACAACAAATATTAATTACGAAAAATTCTTAAATGAAAATATTAGAATTTATAACTCTACGTACTTAAGACAAACTAAAGCACAATATGATAATTCAAATACCAATCAAACAGGATACGAGGGAAATAATAAAATGGGATCTATTCAATTTGGTCTCGATAATCAAATTGATTCAAAGAAAGATAGTATTATTTTTTATTATAATATTTATGATAGAGAATATGATGAAAGAGGCGTTATAGATTCTTATAAAAGTGAAGTACTAGGATTAAAATACGACTTAAATAAAATATTCAATAAAAATTTTTCTTTTGGTGCTGGATCTGAATATAAATATGATTGGGGATATTTTGATAATAATGGATCATATGAAGCTTCAACAAAGGGACATTCGGATAATTTAGCTTTATATGGAAATCTAGGTTTGAATATTTTTGAAAATTCAAATATTTCTTTTTTTGGAAGAAGTGACAAACATAAACAAACTAAAATTAATAATACTTATAAAATAAATTTTGATCAAAAATTTCAAAATTTTAATCTTGGGGTGTCTTATATGAATGGCCTAAGAAATCCTACACTTTATGAAATGTTTGGAACAGATAATTTTGGTTATTCTGGAAATAGGAATTTGAAACCAGAAAAAAGTAATACTTATGAAATTTATTCTAAAATTAATTTTAATAAAAATATTAATTTTACTTTAAGAGCCTTCAAGGCAAATATTAAAAATAATATAGAATATTTAAGTAATCAATATCAAAATGATAGTGATAATATAAATTTAAATCAATCTGGTTTTAATAATCAACTTAACTTAAGATTAGAAAACACACATATTAAATTATTTTCATCTTTTTTATCTTCAAAAAAAGAGAATGGTTCAGATCAATTACGTAGACCTACAAAAAATTATGGTTTAAGTTTATCAAAATCAATAAATAATAATTATTTAGGTAAATTTGATTTTAATATTCAATATAATCATTATGGAAAACATTTTGATACTCATTCTTCAAATTTTAATACGATAGAAATGGATAGTACAGATATTACGGATCTTATAATTAATAAAAAAATTAAAGGAAATGAAATTTACTTAAAGATAACAAATTTGCTAGGCGAAACTTATCAAAGACCACATGGGTATAATCAAGAAAACAGAATGATTAAATTTGGTTTTAGATATTAAATTATCTCCAAAATTTTTTAAATTAAAAGTTTGATAGTGAGATTAATAAAAATTAGTATAAATTATAAGGTAAACTAAAAACAATATTATGGTCCTGTTTCAAAAAATTAAAAAAAAAAAAGCAAATATTGCTGTTATTGGTCTTGGCTATGTCGGCTTAGAATTAGCAATAAATATAAGAAAAAGTGGTTTTAAGGTTTTAGGATTTGATAAAAATTTAGAAAAAATAGATATTTTAAAAAAAAGAAAATCCCCACTCAGCACTATTGAAGAACGTAGAGTTAAAATATTAGATGTTGATAAAATTTTTTCTATTAAAAAAATTCAACTAATAAATCAAAGTGATATTATTATTATTTGTGTTCCAACACCTCTAAAAAATAACAAACGACCAGAGATGAAATTTATCAATGAAACCCTAAATTTAATTTATAGACACTTAAGGCCTGAACAATTGATTATTTTAGAGAGTACAGTTTATCCTGGCGCAACCGAAGAAATTTTTGTCAATAAAATTAATAAAAAAAAAAATATTAAAATTGGAAAAAATTTTTATTTGAGTTTTTCTCCAGAAAGAGTTAGCCCAGGAAAAGATTATAAAATTTCTTATGCAAATATAACAAAAATTATATCTGGATATTCTCCAAAATGTTTAAAATTAGTTAAATATTTTTACCAAAAAATATTCAGAAAAATTTATTCAACTTCCTCCATTAAAACTGCTGAATTTACAAAACTTTATGAGAATGCATACAGATCTGTAAATATTGGTTTAGTAAATCAAATGAAAATAATAGCAGACGGTTTAGGTTTAAATATTTTTGATGTGATAGATGCTGCAAAAACAAAACCATTTGGATTTAGGCCCTTCTTACCGGGTCCTGGAGTTGGTGGACATTGTATTCCAATTGATCCATTATTCATTTCATGGGTGTCAGACAAAAAAAAATTGAATAGTGATTTTATAAAAATCTCTAGAAGAGTAAATATTGATGTAACCGGTTGGCTTTTAAAAAAAATAAAAAAAAATTTAATAAATAAAAATAATAAAATTTTAATTATCGGAGTTACATATAAAAAAGACGTTGATGATGTGAGAGAGTCCCCAGTTATAAATATTTTTCAAAACTTAAGTCTCAAAAATACTGTTGATTTTTATGATCCTTATGTAAAAAAAATATCGTTAAAAAAAACTACTCAATTTTCAATTAAAAACTTAAATAAAATTTTTAAATATGATGCAGTTATTATCGGTACTGATCATAGAAAAATTGATTATAAGTTTATAGCAAAAAATTCAAAAAAAATATTTGATACCCGAGGAGTATTTAGCAAATCAAAATTAAAAAATGTTATATCTTGTTAATTTTTTTTTAGAATTGAAAATATATAAATTTATTCTCCATTCCATAATCACTTATTAAAGCATATGATGAAATTAAAAATAAAATAGTTGCAATAATTAAGTTTTTTTTATTAATTTTAAATTTTTCAGATATTTCTTTTGAGTTATTTTTAAATAAAATTATATAAAATAGAAACGGAAATATTAAAAAAAACAAAACGAAGTCAATTTTAGGAAAAATTGTGAAGAATTTAGTATGATAAAAAAGTGTGTCTAAATTAAACATAGATTTTATTATATTAATTGCTCCAGAAAAACTATCTGACCTAAAAAAAACAAAACTAATATTAATAAAAATTAAAGTTAACGTAGTATTAACAAATCTACCCATGTTGAAATCTAATTGCCTGTAAATACGGTTTACAACCAAACCTATTCCATGCATAAGACCAAATAAAATGTAGTTTATTGATGGGCCATGCCAAAAACCAATTATAGTCATAACACAAATTGTGATGATGGATATTTTTATTAAAGAGATATTTTTGACCTGTCTCACTAATGGTGTGTACATGTATGCATTAATAAAATTTGATAGAGAAATGTGCCATCTTTGCCAAAAATCAATAATTGATTGAGCTTTAAAAGGACTATTAAAGTTATTTATGATTTTAATACCAAACAGTAACGCTAAACCCATTGCTAGATCACTATAAGCGCTAAAATCGTAATAAAATTGAATTGAAAATGAGATAGAACCTATCCATGAGTCAATTAAAGTTAATTTTTGTTGATGGGCAAAAGAGATTTCTGAATACTTTGAAAAAAAATCAGAGATAATTACTTTTTTAAATAAACCTAACGAAATTAAATAAAGTCCTATACATTTATCTCTCAATAAAGATTTTGTTAAAAAATTATTATTTAGTTGTGTTGAAATATTTTTGAAAAGAAGAATAGGGCCAGCAATTAATTGAGGAAAAAAAGTAACATAAAAGCAATAATTTACAAAATTAAATTCTAAATCTTTATCTTGATAATTATCAACTAAAAAAGTTATTTGTTGAAGTGTGAAAAAACTTAATGCTAAAGGAAATATTAAATTAATATATTCGACTCTCTGCTCCGTGAAATGGGCATATAAACCTATGAAAAAATTTGAATATTTGAAAGAAAATAATACTAAAATATTGATAAAGATACCAATAATTAAAAACAATTTTTTTTTTTTAATTTCTGCTTTTTTTATTTGGGTTGATAAAAGATAATTAAAAAGAATTGATGAAATAATTAAAGGTAAAAAAAAAATTTCATAATATGCATAAAAAAATAAACTAGAAAAAATTAAAAATAGTTTTGTGTATAACTCATCATATTTTCTAAGAAAATAATAAAAGGCAAAAACAATCGGTAGGAAAAAATATATGAAACCAACGCTATTAAATAACATCTAATACTTTAATTATTTCTTTAACGCTATTCATGTTCTCCATATCACTAGCTTTTATTTTTATATTAAATTTTTTTTCAAGTTTTAATGCTATATTTATATTAGCCAAACTATCCCATTTTTTAAATTGACTTGATTTACTATTAATATCAACTTTATTTTCATTAATAACTTCTTTTATTATATCAATTACCATGTCATTTTTAAGCATCTTATTTTTGAAATTTAATTTCTTTTTTAAGTTGGTTAAGAATTTTTTTGTTTGAAATAGTACTTAAGTCAAAATTAATTTTTTTACAAGGATTTAGATATAAAATTTTTAATAATCTTCTTAAAATTTTACCACTTTTTGTTTTAGGCATTTCTTTGATTTTTATTATTTGCTTTGGTAATGCAAAAGATCCAAAATGTTTGAATATTATATCGTTAACTTCTTTTTCTATGTTCCTTTTCTTGGTTACAATAAATACAATTAAATTTGCACCTTCTAATTCATTTTCAATCGGTATTGCACTTGTTTCAGCAATGTGATTTATTTTAAGAACAATAGACTCTATTTCTTCAGAACCAATTCTGTGACCTCTAATGTTTATTACATCGTCTGTTCTTCCGTTTACAATAAGATTGTTATTATTATTTAATTTCCCAATATCAAATAATTGAAATTTATTTTTTTTCCAATATTTATTCCACTGTTTATCTCCATTTAGTACATCGATCATACATCCGGGCCATTTAGAAATAATTTCTAAATTAAAACTTTTATTTTTTTTTTTTGGAAAATTTAATTTTAAATATTTATTGACTGGTTTTCCAACAGTACCATAAGATTTATCATTATTTTCATTATATTTTGGTGATAGAATAATACCACCAGTTTCTGTTTGAAAATAAGTATTAACTATAGCTTTATTTTTTTTAAAGAATAATTTTGAAAACCATTGTGCCACAGATCCAGCAAGCGGCTCTCCCATAGAACCTAAAGCTTTGATTTTATGATTATAAATTTTTTTATTTTGAGGAATGATACTTTTGATTAGTCTGATTAAGGTAACTGGTAGGTATAAAATTGTTACATTATATTTTTTTAATATTTTTTCTAGAAATAAGTAATTTATTAATGTCATGGGTTTTTCCAATAGTATCGTTGTTGCACCTAATGATAAGGGTGAAAATAATGCGTATGTATGTCCATTAATCCAACCTGCATCTGATGCTGTCAAAATAATAGAGTTTTTATTCATTCCAAACTGCTGAACAGATGTATATCTTGAGTACAGAAAATATCCAGCTGAGGAATGAACTATACCTTTGGGCATTCCAGTTGAGCCAGATGTAAATAATGTAAAAAGAGGCTTATCTCCTTTTAGAACTTTATTATTTATTATTAAATTTTTTTTTTTTAATTTTTTTATTAAAGTTATAATAATAACATAACTTATTATTTTTTTCACTACCTGAAACTATTTTACAAGAAAAAAGATTATTTTTTTTTATACATTTCATAATCTCAATTGAGGTATGATTTATCGATCTAGTTATTATAAGATCTGGTTTTAATAAATTAATTCTTAAATTAATTGCTTCAATGGGTAGATCTTCAAAAACAACTGAAAAATGAATACCTAGTTTTGAAAATGATAGCATTGAAATAACTGATGTAATACTAGCAGATGCATGAATTAATGCTGTTTTAATATTTTGATTAAATGATTTTAAATAAATGCAGAAGTCATTAACTTTTTCGTCAATTTCTTTATATGTAAATTGTTTTGCTCTTTTATCTCCATCAATACATATAATTGCAACTTTATTGTTTAAATTTTTTTTTAAATTATTTGTAATACAATTTTCATATACATTAAAAAGACCATCTGAAAACCAGGTATTTTTATTTTTTTTGTTTTTAAAAATCGCTGTAGTAGGTTTTTTAAACCACTTTAATTTATGAGATTCCTTGATCCAAAATTTTTCATTTTCATTCATAAAATCAACTAATCAATTTTACTTATATAGTCTCTTATATTATCTTTTGTAAGTATTATAAAATTGTTTAAATTTTGATTTATATTGTCATTTAGACTTTCAACAATTTTATAGGCTACATCATAGTTGTAGTGCACTAAATCTTTCTCGAAATTTTCAATATTTTTACTATATTCACTATTATTAAAATAATAAATTTTATCTAAGATATTTTTATTCAATAATTGTTCGATTATAAATAATTCTCTTAATAAATACTCATTTTTATTTCTAGCCAGTAAACTTTTATAAACTGGACCAAAGAAAATTTTATAGTTGATATCATTAATCTCACATATCTCTATAAATTTTTTTAAATCTATTAATCTGCTATCATTAATTTTTTTTCCAACCATAGGTAAATAATTTTTGATTATCTTTTCATTATGGATCTTCTGAAGACTATCAGTACCTTTTCTATCAAAATATGATTGATAATATCTTGTACCGGTTAAAACATATTTTAATTTTTTATCTTTATCTTCCTTAACAATTTCATCTTGTTCTGTATTTAAAGACACGTAATTCTTTAACTTAAATCTAATTTTTCTTTCAATATAATAAAGGTGATCATCATATTTTGTAATTTTACTTAGAAGAAATTTAAAAGTAGAAAAATCAATAAGATAAAATCTTAATTTTAAAATAAAACTTAACAATTCAGGGGGCATTATCACATTATATTCATGATCTAAAAGGGAATGATCTCTTAATTCAAGGTAAATATTTTTTGGTTTAGTTTTATTTTTTATTATCCAATTTAAATATTTTAAATGCTCAGAGGTATTAGCTGCAGAAAAAGAAACATTAAATGAATTAAGGTTTAAATCTTTTAATTTATTTGGATAATAAACTGTAGCACTAGATGTTCCAAAAAAATAAGTTTCAAATCTTTTTTTACTTTTATTAAGCAACATCATTTTACCTAATCTTTCATCTGCTAAATATTTACTTATAATAAAATCGTTAAATTGAAACTTAGAAATTAAAGTATAAGAAATTTTTGTAAGAGAAATTTTTAAAATTAAAAATACAAAAATAAATATAAAAAAAAATAGCAAGAAATTTTTTTCTCTAATCATAAAATATTTTTAATTTAGTCAAGTTTAAATTTATTCAAATAACTTTTTAAAAGACTTTGATCTTGATTTCTTTTTATTAAAAAAAAATTCTCAATTACCAATATGTCAAGATTTGTCCCCATAAAACAATTGAATGCATCAAGGGGACTATTAACAATTGGCTCACCTCTTACATTAAATGAGGTATTAATAAGCATAGGACAATCTGTTTTTTTTTCAAAGTTACTTAATAAATTATAAAATTTTGGGTTAGTTTTTTTAGTAACTGTCTGAATTCTTGCAGAATAATCTACATGGGTTATAGCAGGAACAGAAGATCTTTTTAAATTTAATCTATCAATACCAAATGTATTATTAATATTTTTATTTTTAATTTTTCTATTTTCGAGAATTTTAGAAACTATTAACATATAGGGACTTTCTTTTTTTAACTCGAACCATTCTGAAACTTTTTCTTTTATAATAGATGGTGCAAATGGCCTAAAACTCTCTCTAAATTTAATTTTTAAGTTTAAGTTTTTTTGCATATTTTCATTTCTAGGATCTCCTAAAATTGATCTTGCACCTAATGCTCTAGGTCCAAATTCTGACCTACCTTGAAACCATCCAATTGCTTTCCCTTTCGACAAAGCATCACTAGTTAATTCGATGATTTCATCCTCGGTATATTTATTAAATATTGCTTTTGCTTCAGATAGTTGTAATTCAATTTCCTTATCATTAAACTTTGGCCCAAGATAAGAACCATTCATATTATCCTCGTTGGTTTCTAATCTGTCATTTTTAAATTCATTATGCCATAATGCTAATGAGGCACCAATTGAACCACCTGCGTCACCAGCAGCTGGTTGTATCCAAATATTTTCAAAAATATTTTCTTCTAAAATTTTACCATTTGTTACGCAATTAAGAGCAACTCCACCAGCTAGACATAGATTTGGAATATCAAATTCTTTTCTTAAATTTTTTGTTATTTTTATCATCACTTCATTTGTTATTTCTTGAATAGAAGCAGCTAGGTCCATATGAAATTGTGTAATTTCTTCTTTTTCAGGATCACGGGGTTTGGACCCAAACAAAATATTAAAATTTTTGTTTGTCATTTTTAATCCTGTAGAGTAATCAAAATATTTCTGGTTTAACCAAAATGATCCATCTTCTTTAATTTCAATTAAATTTTCTTTAATTTTATCTTTGTATTTTGGTTCGCCGTATGGTGCTAGGCCCATAAGTTTGTACTCACCACTATTTACTTTAAATCCAGTAAAATATGTGAAAGCGGAGTAAAGAAGACCTAAAGAGTGAGGAAAATGTATTTCCTTAATTATTTCAAGTTTTTTACCTTTTCCAATAGCAGCTGTTGTTGTGGCCCACTCCCCAACACCATCTGCTGTTAAAACTATAGCCTCTTCAAAAGGGGATGGATAAAAAGCACTTGCAGCGTGACTCATATGATGCTCAGAAAAAAAAATTTTATCATGATCATTAAATTTTCCTTCAATCTTCTTTAAGTTATCAATTAATAATTTTTTTTGGAACAATTTTTCTTTAATCCATATAGGGATTGCTTTTGAAAATTGAATAAATCCTTTAGGGGCAAATGCCACATAAGTTTCCAGAAGTCTTTCAAATTTTAAAAAAGGCTTTTCATAAAATACAATTTGATCTATTTCATTTAGATTAATTTTAGAAAATTTTAAAACAAATTTAATTGCATTTTCTGGAAAATTTGAATCATGTTTAATTCTTGTAAACCTTTCTTCTTGAGCAGCAGCTATTATTTTACCATCAATCAAGATAGAGGCAGAGCTATCATGGTAGAAAGCAGAAATACCTAAAATTTTAGTCACTTAAAAAATTGTGTAAATAAAAGGTGCGACAGCGGTTCCTTGTGTTAAGACTATTAAGCCACCTAATATAAAGACAATAATAATAATTGGTAACAACCAATATTTTTTTCTAACTGAAAGAAATTTTACAAATTCTATAAAAAAAGACATATTAAAATTGATCTTTCATACTGTTGTTGTCGTTATTTTTATTTATCCAATAACTATTACCATTGTTTCTATTTAAATTACAAAGATTTTTTCCACTTAATTTAGTTAAATATCCTATTGGAGTAACAACTAAAAAATAAATAAAAGCCATTACAATTGGTGCAACAACGTATCCAAGAAATATTCCAAATTTGAACCAAATAAAGTTTAATGGCATTAATATTTTTGAATTTAACATTCCAAGAATAAGAAAAACAACGGATAAAGATATTAACAAATAGTTGAACTCACTTGTTTTAAAATAATAGTAAATAGCGATTATTATAAAAAATATTGAAAATACTATTCCAAAACTTCTATTTGAACTAATCTGAATATTTTTATCAATCATTTTTTATTTTTTGGTAAATATATTCTGCTATTTTTCTTTGTCCATAATTATTATAGTGTCCAGCTAATTCAAAAGGGTAAAATATAAATGGATTTTTTAAATTATTCATCATTTTTTGAGGATCTATAAAGTTTATATTTAAATCAAGTACTATAGATTTTATTTTATTATAATTTTGATTATTAAAATTTTTTTTAAACCTTTCGTACTGAGGCAAATAAACAAAATGAAATTTTGAATTATTATTAATGGCTAATTTTTTAGAGAGATTTAAAATTTCATTAAATCGATTATATGGAATTTCCTCTTTTTTTGAAAAATAAAAATTACGTATTTCTGATAGTTTAATGAAGCTAATTATATTAAAAGAAAATCTTAAACTATTTTGATTTATTTCTCTGTCAATTAATTCGTTTGATCTTTTATCAATTAAGATTTGATTATTTTTGAGATTTTGAGAGAAATTTAAATTTTGTAAATAATTAAGTAAAATCTTATTTTTTAATTCATTGATTAAATCTTGATTATCGTTTCCTTCAAAATATAACCAAACAATATTTTTTACATTTTTTTTTATATATTCTCTTAAGCCAACATATTGTAATAATGGGCCGTTACTTGAATATCCTAAATTAAGAACTGTTTTTTGAGATAATTTTCTTAAAATACTTGCCATTTCATTAGGTCTGTTCGCACAAGCTCCATGAGTAAAAGAATCACCCAACATTAAAAATTCTACTTCATCTTCATCCCATTCAAAATCTGGATTATTAAAACCATATCTATCACTATCATAAATAGAGTAATATCCATTCTCATTGCATAGAATTGTTGGTCTATTTGATATACCTGACACTGGAAATATATCTTTGTAAGACTCTAAGTATAAATAAGGAGGAATTTTAACAACTATATTTTTATTTTCTATCTTTAAATCTTTATATATTTCCATCATATTTCTTTCATCATATTTTTTACCAGTTTGTTCAAAATACCTATCAATTTTTATTTGATTAATTTTTTTGGGCAATTGTAAGTAAATCAAGTAAGCCTCGAATATATAAAGACTAGAAAAAATACTTAACAAGATTATTGTAATATAAATTGTAAAAATTTTTGTTAAATAGAAATTAGCAAACAAAATTAGACTTATAACTAGGGATATAAATAAATAATAATCATAATTTGTTTTTATTTTCCCAACAAAAATTGATGATTTAAATAATATATAAAAAAATATTACTATTGATAAACTAAATAATACTTTATTTACAATATTAATCATTATTATTATTTATTAAAGACATTATTTTTTTTGCAAAAAAATTGTAAGCATATTTATTATAATGAGTATTATAATTAAAAACAAAAAATTTTTTTGGATTTTTAGAATTAATTATATCATTTGTAAAATCATAAAAATAAATACCTTCATTATTCAACACTTCTTTAAGTTTTGATTTCTCAAAATTTTTTTTTATTTGATATTTATTATCTATTAATCTGAAATAACTTGGTAAATAAAAAAAATGAAGTTTATAACCTTTATCTAAACTTAAATTAGAAATATTTGAAATTAATTTATTTATGTTTTTAAAATCAGGTGTATGATTTAAATTTTTAAAATTTTTTGATCTATGTTTATTTAAAAGGAGCTTAACTAATTGCCTTGTGTAGAAAAGTTTAAAAAATTTCTTATATTTATCAAACTTTGCTTCAATTATTAAATTATTTTCTTTATTTAATAAATACTCTGCAATCATATCATTTTCATTAATTAGATTTTGATTAAAATTATAGTTTATTAAGTATTTATTCAAAATTTTATTATTTAACTCTCTATTAAAATCTTCGTAATCATTTCCCTCATACCAAAACCAAAATAATTTTTTTTTTGAATCATTGGTATTTAATGGCAGATATTCCTGAAGGATTGCATATTCTATTAGGGGTCCGATATTACTCATACCAAGATTTATCGAGGGATAGCCATAATAATTTAAATTACCAGATATCGTTTGATTTTGATCCACACAGGCACCATGAACAAAAGAGTCTCCTATTAAAAAGTTTTGTACATCTTTTTCCCAATAGATATCATTATTATTAAATCCATATCTGTCACTTTTGTAAATTGAATATTCCCCAATATCATTACAGTGTATACTCAATTCATTCGAATATGAGCTTAGTGGGTATACCTTAAGATTATCCAATAAAAAATTGGATGGGCTTATATATAATTTTAAATTATTATTTTTTTTTTTTACTTCAAATTTTGATCTTCTATCAAAACTAATTTTACTTCTTTTAATTTCTAATTCCCTTTGTTTATTTAAATATCGATAATTTTCATTAATAAAAAAATCTTTATTAAAAAAATGAAAATATCCTTCTGTAGCAAAGAGAGACACAATAGATACAAGGAAGATTAAATTATAAAAATTTTTTTGTTTTTTAAATAAAAAATTAATTAAAATTAAAACAAATAAAACTAGAGGTATAAGGATTAATTTAATTAAATCTTTAATATTTACAATTTCAATTTTTAAAAAGGTATAAAAATTGAAAATAATTGATATAAAAAATCCAATAATTAAAAGTAATAAATATATATTTGTTTTTTTTATTTTTTCTTTTATTAGAAACATATTAGGTTAATCTCAAAAAATTATTGATGAAATATAATAAAATAGAAGATTCTTCACTAACAAACTATAAAAAAGATTTGTGTGATTATTTTCAATTTATATCTGAAGCCGTACAACTTGAGGATATATGGACTAAAGATAAAGCTGTTGAAATAGAAAAGAAAAAATCATTTGTTAGAGGTATTTTAAGGTATTCACCAGACTCAATTAAATTAACTCAAAAGTTAAAACATATAATTAAAAGTAAATTTAATTTTTCAAATAATTTAAATTGGATAACACTGCCATATCCAATGATACATCTTGGTAGTGACTTAGTAGAAGCGCTAGGTGGTTTTCACTATGATTATAGTTTAAAAGATAAAAAAAATTTTTTTACATTGTGGACACAAATAACTAACTATGAATATTCAAGTTTGTCACTTGTAAATGAAAATATTTTTATAAATTTATTTCCCAGGTTATTTTTAAAATCAGGGTTGTTAAATTTTTTTTCAAGAAAACTAACAACGAAAATGGATTTTATTTATTTATGGGCTGGCAATCAAATACATAAAGGGAATTTCAATAGTAGTTTAAAAAAAAGCTGCGCAATTCAATTAAAAATAACAGAAGATATTTATGAATTTGAGCAAGTTCAAAGTTTAAATGATAATGGAACATTTAATGGGACTTATTATAAATATACAAAAGATGAATTAAAAAAGCTTTATAAAGAATATTCAAAAATTATTGATGAAATTTTAAATTATAAATTTAATGATGACGTTTTCAACTTAGTTTCTAAATTATTAATTAATTCAAATAAGAATATGAGTTTATCTTTTGCTTTTTCAGTTTTTTCTCAGAGAGTTTTTTCTGCGAACGAACTTTTCCAGGTTGAAAATTTAGAAAAAAAAATACAAGCTCTAGACTCAATTTCACTTTTAATTGGTTCTGCAAATTTAATTGCTTTAAAAAGGTTAGAAAGTACAATGAATTTAAGTATAAATGAAATTTTCCAAAATTTAAAATTAATAGACAAACTTAAATGCATGCCTTATGAAACTTGTCATTTAAATAAAATACTTAAAATTAAAAACTATAACAATTACAAAAAATTTGATTTTTGAAAAAATTGAATACTATAAAAAAAATTTGGAAGATATCGACAAAAGATTTAATCTCTTCTTACACGATTTATATTTTTATATTAATATTTAATACTTTATTTGAAATTCTATCTTTACTTTACATTTTTCCTTTATTAGATTTTCTTGTTCTCAATCAAACTAGTGCAGTTACAAAATTTTTTTTTGAAATAATAAATAAATTTAATTTGTTTTCTCAAAAAGATGAAATATTTTTAGTTATTGTTTTTTTTATAGCAATATTAACCATTAAATTTTTTTTTAATTTTTTAAATATTTTTTATACGCAAAAATTACAACTCCAATTAAGAAAAAAACTTTCTTTTTTATTAATCGAAAGATATTTAGAAAGACAATATAGATTTTTTATTAATATAAATTCATCAACTTTAATAAGGAATATTTTCCAAGAAGTCCCTAGATTTATTCTTGGTGTTGCAACAAATATTTTCAACTTATTTTCTGAATTCATATTAATTACATCTATCTTATTAGTCCTTTTTGTTTATGATTTTAAATCAACGTTAGTTGTTTTTTTATTAATTAGTTTCTTTGGAGTTATTTTCCTCTTTTTTTCTAAGAGATTAATAAGCAGTCTTGCAAAAAAAAGAATTAAATTTGACGGAAAATACTTAAAAAATATTAAAGAAATATTTGACAATATTAAAATTGTTAAAATAAGCGGAACAGAGAAATTTTTTTTAAATCTAGCAAGAAACAACGCTACCGTTTCATTTAATTCTCATTTTTTTTATAATATTGTTGCACAATCACCCCGAGTTATTTTTGAGTTAATTTTAATATTTATAGTCTTTTTTGTACTCATTATTAATATTTCAAATGACAAAATAATTTATACTTTAGCAATTTACTCTGTTTCATCATTAAGACTTATACCTTCGATCAGTAAAGTCATTAATTCTATAAGTAATATTAGATTTGATAGACCTTCACTCGATATAATATTTGAAAATATTAAACCAAGAAAAAAAGTTTCAATTGAAACCAGTAAAAATCAAATTAATTTAAATTTTAAAAAGCATATTCAATTAAAAAATATAAATTTTTCATATAATAAAAAAAATAAAATTTTAGATGGTATTAATCTTTCGTTAAAGAAAAATGAATTAACATGTCTTATAGGTGAGTCAGGATCTGGAAAAAGTACATTGGTAGATATTATATCTGGAATTTTAATACCAGACAGTGGAAATATCTTAATTGATAATAAAATTAAAATAAATCAAAAAAATATTAATTCTTGGAAAAATATGATTGGTTATATGCCACAATCTTCAAACTTACTTGATATGAGTATCAAAGATAATATTACACTAGGTAACTACAAAAATAATAAATTTGATAATTTTAATCTAAAAAAAGCGATTAGAGATGCAGAGTTGTTACCATTGATTAAAAAATTAAATAGAGGCATAAACACTGCTGTTGGAGATAAAGGTATAAAAATTTCTGGAGGAGAAATGCAACGAGTAGCATTGGCAAGGACTCTTTATAGTAATTCAGAAATTATAATTTTAGATGAAGCGACAAGCTCACTTGATGTTAACACTGAGAATAAAATTTTAAAAACTTTAAAAAAATTAAAAAATAAAACAATTTTATTTATAACCCACAGAACTAATAATTTA
>MDTG01177173.1_pt1 | contig 22316 bp, 16 predicted proteins | sample 811421 | NCBI WGS metagenome assembly MDTG01 (sample SAMN05326645, study PRJNA326480) | marine metagenome | isolation source: seawater | place: Pacific Ocean: South East | collected 2011
CCATGTGGGGTTTTGTGTGTCCATGTGTTTCTTGATGTCTTTTTAAAGCTTTCTTTTGTCTTGCGGTTAATTTAGCTACTTGTTTTATAGTTTTCATTATAGCTCCGGTTTATCTATTTTATTTTTTCTTTTTCTATGTACAAATTTATTCATAGGCTCTTGTTGAGGAGGCATATACATTTCTTGAGGAATCATACTATCCTTACCAAACTGAGTAGTTAACATCATTCTTTTACGTGGACTACCTACAGATTGTAACCAACTAGATACTGCTTGAGCATCTCGTTCTGTAACAGCCATGCCATCCCAGCCTATGCCAGGTTGTATCATTCTACCTGATCCGTGTGTAGACATAAATTGTCTTATAGCATTTACATCTTGTTTTTGTATAGCCATACCTAGCTCAGTAGCAAGCTTAGGATTTTTAGAGTGTAGCATGGTTAGTATATCATCTTTTCTTCGCATAACTTCTTGAGTAGATCTTGCTAAAGGTTCTAGAGTTAGATTAACTTTAGCAGCAGACGACATTAAATCTTCCATAAAAGCTTCTCCACTTATTGAAGCAGAACTCATAAGAGATCTACCTATACCTTCAAATGCTGCTGGATTAGAAGATATTGCATTGCTCACTCTATTAGCAGAAGCAGCTATGACACCGTTAACACCTGGATGGTTAGCTACAGCCTTTAATCCCATAGCAGTTATACCAGCTTTTCTTACAGCTAGTCCTGATCCTGATGTTTGAATAAGAGCTGCTGCTGTTAATACTTTATCATTAAATGAACCAGCCAGTATGTTAGCTCCCTTATCTTGGGTTAAACTATTTTGTAATAATTTTCTAGTTTCTCTTAAATCTCCAAACTTTACTTTAGCATTAGCGTATGTTTCTGACATAGTAGGTAAAGCATTACCATCAGCATCTAAAACTTTTACAGCTAACTCATCAGAAGTAGCAATAGTATCATCTATATATACTCCCACTCTATCTGCTATCATTTCTTGAACTAAAGCTTTATTAACTATTTTAGGATCTCCAGATTTTCTTACAGTCTTTGCTTTAGCATATATACCTGTTTTAAATCTATGTAGATTAGTTAAATTTAAATTAGGATTGCCTTCTATAACTCCAGAGGGTAATTGTGTTTTAGCATCTATATTAGGATTTTTAAATATTGTAGACTTTAAAAAAGAGTCTGCTTGATCTATGTTTCGTATAATTTCTGGATCTATAGTACTCTCATATAAAGGGTCTAACACAAAGTTTTTAATATCTGTGTACATTCCTTGAGGATCTATCTTCAAGTTAAAATCTGTATCTATCTTATTTAATACAGAGCCCATCTCTGCTCCAGCTACAGCCTCTTCTGTTGATATGTCATCTAATACTCTAGCTCTAGTTTTTGTAGGACTAAATACAAACTCACCTGCTTCATCAGTATAATTCATAGTTCTTTCTACCCAGTCAGGTACTTGCTTACCAAACTTTTGTAAAGCATTATCAGCTACGTGTTTCTTTACTCCCAAATACTTTAGGAAGCTAGATACTTTAGTAGCTTGTAAAGCTTTTGCTCCTGGAACTAAGGCTTCGCCTGCGGCTCCTGCCATGAATCCTTCTTGACCTTCGTTTATCCAATCTTCTAATTTATCAGATTCAGAAGAACCTACACCATGAATAAATCCAGCTCCACCAAATATACCTATACCTTGTTTTACACCAGTAGCTACTTTAGCTCCTGCTATATAAGAAGCAGCTCCCATTGTGGCTGCTGAGTTAGCTAATAGCCCTGCTACATTACCTCCCATATAAGAATAGGGATGTTTTTCTTGTAGTCTTTGTAGGTGAGCTGTTTCATCTTCTTTATGTTTTCTATAGGTTTCAGCAATGTTTGGAGCAGCATCTACAGCTCCTTTTAAACCTTGCTCCATGAAACCTCCAGCTATCTCTCCTATAACTTCTTTACCAGTTTTATATGTAGCTATACCTTCATCTAAAGTTTCTAAAGTAAAGCCTTGACCAGCACCTCTTAATATGGCATCTGCTTGAGATACATCAAGATCTTTTTCTTCTTCAACTACAGGAGCCTCTGGAGCTTCCGTAGTAGACTGTCCTCCTTGCTTGGCTCTGAGATCTGCAAGTCTCTTCTTTTTTCTAAGAGCTTCTAATCTTTCTTTACTCATTATAATTTTCCTTGTTTCTCTAAGGCTTCTAACTCTTTTAATTCTTTCATTTCTTCTGGAGATAGTTCTCCTTCCTTGACTTCATCTTCATATATATAAACTTGACCTAAAAAGTCTTTTCTCATTCTTTGTTTATCTGCATCAGACATCTTAGAAGATCTCATATTAGCTTCTTTCTCAGCTATTTTTTTAAATCTGCCTTCTTGTTTACCTTTAATAGCATTAGCAATCTTTAACATTTCTTTAGCATCCTCAGGACTAATTTCTCCCTTAAAATATCTGTAATAATTTCTTTTTATTTTACTTAATATATCAGGATTAACTTGCGCTCTTTCAATATCTTGATTAGTTAGTACGCCTACTTCTCTAGATAATCCTCTAGCTACCAGTGCTAAGGAAGCACCTGGAATCTTTTTACCAGACTCTACCATATCTTTAATAGAATCTATAGTACCAGAAAACTCTTGATATCTTTGTACATCTTTTCTTTTTGTAAATTTAGATACAGCATCCTCATATCTTTTCTGAGTCATTTCTTCTCTTCTATTAGCTTCTCTTTCTCCTGATACATCTAACTCCTGTTCTCTTAACTCAGAACCTCTTTCTCTAACCTTTAAGCTTCTTTCTTCTCTACTGTCTTTTTCTATAGCTCTACCTTCTTGAGCTTCTTGTAGTTTTCTCTGCTGTATTCTTTGTTCTTCAGTAACAGCATCAGATCTCATTTTATCTAAAATACCTTGAGTCCTATTAGCAGCATCAGTACCAGAAAATATTTGAGTTATAAGTTGTGGACCCAAGTAATTAAACGCTTGTTTAAATTGATTTTCTAAATTTGGTTTATCTTTCTTTTCTTCAGACATGTTATCTCCTAATCAAATAATCCACCAAGTAGTCCACCAACAGATCCACCTAATGCTCCGCCAATAGCAGTTCCAGCAGGTCCAAATGCAGAGCCAAGTACAGCCCCTCCGACTGTTCCTACAGCAGATCCAATCCCTGCTCCTACTTGTGATTTTTGTTTCTGTCCTCTCATAGCAGCTTCTTGAGCAGCCGTAGACTCACGCTGTTGTTGTAACCCTTCATACTGGAATCCTAAATTTGCTTCAAATTCTTTAGCTTGTGCTCTTTTCTGTACATCAAATCTAGCTGTTCTTTCATAATCAGTTAAAGCTTGTCTCTTAGCTTCTTCTTGTCTTAAAAATAAATCTCTTTCTATACCAGCTCTAGCTGTCATACCTGATTCAGCTAAGGCTCTTTGTTGAGCTGCTGCTCCAGCACCTTTTTGTTGACCTAGTGTAGCACCTAGTCCTCTAGAGGCTTTTTGTTCAGCAGCTAACATTTGACTAGCTACCTTATTTTTCATAGCTCCCATCTCTTGCTGGCTAAGTCCTTCTTGCGACATTTGTTTACGCCTAGCCATGATGTCTTTCATGTCCTGGGTCATTAAGCCTTCTCCAGAACCTTTTAATATTTCTTGAGCCTTGTCTTGACCTTTTTGGTATTCTGTCTTTTTAGGTTTACTGGGAGCTTGAGGAGCACCGCCTCCGCCTCCTCCGCCTTTTTTCTTTCCTTTAAAACTACCTGCGGCTAATCCAGCCAAAGCAGCTCCTCCAACACCACCTAAAGCGAATCCTGCTACTGGAGCTATTGCTTTTAAAAAACTCATAATTTACCTCATAAAAAATATAGTAATGCTTACTTCTTCATTACCGTTGTTTTTCAGATAGAGCTGACTCTGGGTCCAACTACCTGTTTTTGTTACTAATCCATTGCCAACTTGTGACGTGATTATATATTGTTTAGGTACGAAAGTCAACTTATTTTGAATAGTTACGTCATCGTTAGCCTTTATCTTTAAGTCTTTAACAGCAAATCCTTCTACATTATCCTCAAAGCTAAGTTTCCTTAAACCTAATTTCAATTGTTTAACTAAGTCTACTACAGTCTTTGCTGTTGTAAGGTTAAACTTCATTCTTTAATCTCCGTTTTAAATGGAGCAGCTATCTCTAATTCATACTTACTTATTAATACATTCTCATTTACATCTACATTCTTAAATCGTAATTTTAAACATTTAGATTTACCTGTAGGTAGTTTTGTCTTTAAAAAATTTAAAGCAGAATCTCCCCATGGCTCTTGTCCCCAAAGGTTCTCTCCCCAGCCATTTCCTGCAGCCTTGCCAAAGTCAAAGTTTATAGATCCAGTATCAGTATCTATATAATTTTTTTGAATACTTACATCTAAATCAAAGAAATCACTTTCAAAATCTTCGTTTTGATCAAAGCTATATATCTTTAGACGTAAATATTTTTTAAATACTGTAGGGTCTTGTAGGGATTCCCAGTTAGTATCATAGCTAAACCTTACTGGAGAAGTATGATCTGAGTAGTCATAAGCAGAATCAGTTTGACTAAAACTAGATAGGACTGACATGTTATTTTTCCTAGATGAAAAAAATAGTTTATCATTATATATTGATAATCCTGCACTAAGATCTAAGTTATCCCATTGTAACCAGGCTCCTCTAAATAAATCGTATGCTACTATTAAACTGTCCCCTGTAGTATAGGTAAGATTAGTTGTAGCACTTTCATTAGGTACTTGTATAATAACTAACTGCTTATCTGCCCATACTTTAGATACTGCTCTGCGTCTAGATAATTGATTATTATCAAATAAAGGATTTATTAAAGATGAAAGTTCGCTTAGGCTTGAGGAAGCATCTATAGTATATAACCCATCCCTAGATAGAAACATTAGTTTATTACCTACTTCTACAATGGAGGAGTTACTCTCACATCCTAATTGTCCTTCTTTAGTTATAAGATCAGATATAAAGGTTATACCCTGATCATTATTTATTTCACCAATAATTGCATGAACACTGTTTTTGTGGAATATAAATAAAGAATCTCTCAGTGTAGCCATTGCGCTTATCTTATCACCAAAAGATGATTCTATGATTATTTGATTAGTAGCATCTGGAAATGCTTCAGATCCTCTTTCGGCTGGTTGAGTTCCAGTTAATTCTGAAGCAGCTAATGAGAAGCTAACATTATTTACATTACCTGGCTGTCCAGATATAACCAGAGAGTTTTTATACACAGATAGATATTTACCTTTAGGAGGTAATCCGTGTGTAAGATCACCTGGCAATATGTAAGCCTTTGTAAGATCTTGAAAAGCATCGCTATCTGTTTGAGTGTCAGATATGTTAAAAGTAGATCCAGCAGAATTATTATCTCTTTCATCTAATTCGTAGAAAGGACCTGCTAAACCAGCGTTTGCTATAGTTCTATATGTCTTTACTTTTATTTTAGTATTATCAGTTAAATTAAATCCGCCTGAAGTTAAAAAAGGAATAGTTACAGATATACTGTTACTTCCGCTAACAACGGCTGAGTCTATTACACTAGCTGTTTTCATTCTAGAAGAAATGACATTTCCCATTGCATCTGTAAATTCATATATAACACCATAAAAATATTCTTTTGTAGTAGGAGGATTAGCAGTAACAGAAGTAGGTAATCCTAAACTAGCTGGCTCTGGCATACCTGCTCGATATACTCTAGAGCCATCATATTTCATAAGTTCATCTACACCATTAGCAATATACAGAACATTATTTAATGAGGCAAAACTAGCATTTTCTAGTTCTTCACTTTTTAAAAGGCTGCCTGGATTAGTAGATGCATCATAAGCACTATAAGCTGAAAAACTACTTCCAGGAATTTCTTCCCATTCTTTTACTTTTATTGTAAAGTTTTCTCCTGGAGATATAACTTGATTAAAAGTTATGTCCATAAGAGCAGCTTTAATATCAAATCTAGGATTAGGAGTTTGTCCTGATGAAAACTGAGGAATAACTGTTCCGTCACTTTCAGTATATGTACATCCTAAACCTGTTTTAGCATTTACAATATTTGTTAAACTTCCTACTGACATTCCTGTAGTAATTCCATCATCTAAGTTTTCATTTACTAATACTATGTCTGTATTTAAATCTGTTACTTTAAACCTAAAGTTTTCTGTAGTTCCATCTAATAAAAGATCTATCCATACAGGTCCAGCATGTAGACTTAATGTAGTAGCTGTTCCATTACTTAAAGGAGTAGATGTACCTTCTAATGTATATTCTGTTACTGTTACTCTATCATTAGGGTTAGATGGATCAGGTATTATTTTAGTAGTAGAGCTTATAATTTTTAAAAATATAGGCTCATTATTAGCATTTAATGTGTCTGTACTTGAATTACAAAATACCTGAGAACTATTAGGTAATACTTCTGCTGATACTGGTACAGATAATTTAAAAGGATCTGTTGAAGTACCTGTACCTGATAGTACCCCTGTAGCAGTTAGGCTAAATAAACTAGCTATTTGAGCACTACTAGATCTTGACACAGTAAAATTATTTTCTTTAAGTCTGTATAGTTTATCACTTACCATTAATAGTTCTTCAGTTACTTTTCCATCAGAACCTACTTTGTTAAAAGTAGTCATACCATAACTATTATTTGTATTAGTCAAATGACTGTGAAAACCTTTTCTTTTATTTATATCTCCTGAAACTCTATACGCAGCATTTTTCATATTTGTAGAATATTCCATATTACGATCAATATCAGAGGATCTTTTATCTAACCCTCTAAACTGTCCTGAATGTCGTAATATTCTATGGTCTACACCCATTATAAGCTCCAATCATCCCAGCTATTTAGCTGAGGTATAAGCTGAATGTCATCACTAATCATAGCATAACTCTTTACAATTTCTCTTAACATCATTGCTAATTCCTCAGCAGCTTCGGTACTATCTACACTGGAATCTCTTTTTAATATTTTCCAAGCGCAGTAAGCGATTAAGTAACGCTCTACAGAAATATCAAGTTCGCTATGAGTTGTAGTATCCTTACCTCCAACTATGTAAGAACCTCTAGGGACTGTAGCCGATTCTCCTGTATCCAAAGTATGTCCTACACAACTAATTTCTGATAAACTAACATTTGTTATTTCTATATTTTTTACTAAAGAATTACCTTCTTTATCAACAATACATATATAATCATGTTTTGATAAATCTTCTACATTAGTTTCAAATTTACTAGATTCTAAATTTATTACAAAATTAGAACTAGATATTGTTAAGTCTGAGGGAGTTTCTGAAGTAGCAAATGTTTGCTTAACTTGAGCCTGCCTCTTATCTAACTCACGTAGTCTTTTAATATAAGTTATTCTTAATTTACCACTAGACTGAGGGGAAGGAGATAGTAGTATTTTACCTCCTAATCTAATATATTTTACAGGAGATCCATCTATTCCTGGGTTTCTATGTTTTATAGTATCTTGTTCTAAAGTATAATAATCAGATTCTACTCCTGTAGCACTGTATTCTATGTTATGTATTTTATTACCTAACAAACAATCACTAGGTAAATCATAAGATTCTTGACTACCCACTCCATTTATAATAGCTTCTGCTGTAAATACACGAGGATGTTGATGAACTATAGCGGCTTGTAAGTTGTACTGAGCATCATTTATATACTGAATAAATTCTTCATCGCTAATACCTACAAAAGAATCAAAGTCTTCATTTTCAGTTTGTCTCCTTACTTGATCTATAAGTCTAGTTACTGATCTCATGATAACATTCCTTTCATAGATTCTCCTAATGCCTTGTACATAGAGGCTATCTGGCTTTTACCTTGAGCTCCAGCCATTTTAGCTTGATACTCAATTTGTCTATTTGCATCTTTTCTAGCTTGATCTGCTTGTAGAACACCTAATAAAGCAGCTCCTCCTTGTGCATAAGGATTATCTGTAAGTTGAGCCATACTAGATGCATTTTCCATAGCTGCTGTAGAAGCATCAGAAGATTTACTTAATTGAAAAGTTTTTCTTTCTACATTATCTGGTTTATCTGTACTACCTGGCTTATCTTCTTTACTATCTGATGCTGTTTCATCTATATCCATATCTAGTTCATCTTCTTTCTCACCAAAAAATTTACCTTTCTTTAAAGCTTTTTTAGTACCAGCAATAGCGGCTAATGCCTTTTTGCGCTTTGCTAAGGCTTCAAGCTGCTCTTCTTTTTGACCTTTTTGTGTGGATACTTCTCCACCTCTAGTAAATAGACCGCCTTGCTCGTAAGTACCTACCTGTTGACCAGATCCATCATCTAGTACAAGAGGCTGATTAGCAAGAGCACTTCTCATTCTGCTCTCTATCTTTCTTCTTTTTAACATGTGTGAAATTGGTTCATTCATTATTTATTCCTTATTACCATGTGCCTTGATCGAATGGATCATCATCATTTTGTCCACTAGTCCATGTACCTTCTCCTAGACCATTTGATGCCTTTATATCGTAAACATAAAATTTTATAGTATATGTTTCACTACCTCCCCCTTGCATATTAGGGGCATTATGAAATATTTTTTGTCCTGGATACAGAACTCCTGTAGGCTCATACGTATTAATTGTAACAGTTTGACCACCGTTTGTAGTATATTGCCTAGCATGTTGTGTTAGACCTCCACTAAACATTAATCCCATAGCTACATTTGCTGGAATACTTGTTCCACTATCAATCACACTTCTAGTTATTGTTCCATTGCCAGTAATAGGCGTACCAAAATTACCACAGTTAAATACTAGCCCATTAGATCCCATTGAATCTCCACCACTTACAATAACTTCTATTTTTCTTACAATATATACTGAGTGATCTGGTACATTAAATAAAAATCTATTGGGAGCAGGGGGAGTCCCACTTCCACTTGTTTGATGATTTATATTTGAAAAAGTTAATGTGTCAGCAGATATAGTTGAAATTCCTAGTCTGTACCCAATATTTGCTCTGTTCGATGCTTCCCATTTCGAGCTACCACTATTCCATCCCATAACAGGATAATCACTTGGATTTTCAAAATCCATTTTTGCTGGGGAGTTGGCGTTATTATCTAATGTAATAACATTTTGAGACGTAGTATCTATTACTAGTTTGCTAGACCCTCCCCATTCAGAGCCATCCCAAGTTAAAAAAGAACCATTACTAGCTGTCTCAGGTAATTTTTGTTTTCTAACAACCGCCCTTATAATTTTATAAGAACCTGTACCTGCTGGAGCAGAAGGTGTGCCTGATAGAGATGTTATGGTGCTAAATTCTAATATAGAAGTAGCTACAACACTTAAATTACTATTTGTTATATTTACTGCATTAAAAAAACCTTTGCTTTTTTCTATAGCAATTGTAGCAGAGTTAGATGAAACTAACGCATCTGCATGTAGATCAGAGTTAACTATATTACCACTACTTAAAGTTAAGTTATTATTTGATTGAACTTTACAATTTGTAGTAAGCCCAGCTAATTCTACTGCGTCACTACATATAATTGTACAGTTTGTTATAATTGATGTTTTTACTGGATAATCAGCAACAATGGTTATTCCATCTAAAGTATTAGAACTAAAGTCAGCAGCTCCACTAGCGTAACCTGTACCTGAAGTATTTCTTACAGATACTACCGATCCTCTAGGAAATGTAGCCGCATCTAATTCAGTTTGAGTATTTATATTTATAACAGTATCGATATCAGTAAAGTTTTGAGAGTTAAATTCTAAAGGTCTAAAAGCCCCATTTGAGTAAGTTAAGATTTTTCCTGCTAGATTTGCTGCGGATTGGTCCGTATCTTGGACATCTGCTAAAGATGATAATTTAACATCAGCAGAAAGTTTGGCTGGAGTAATAGCATCATCAGCAATACTAGTAGCAGTAAGTTGAGTACCTTTCCCACCCCCACTATGATCATGATCTCCAATATCTTGAAAAGCCTGTCTTACTTTAGAAGACCAACCTGTTTCTCCCTTAGCTGGAATAGTAATCTGTAATTTATTACTTTCCCCATCGTTTATTTTAACTGACATTACTTACTCCTTCCGTAGTAAAGATTAAGCTTCCCACTTCCGCCCATATTGCCACTAACTACTACTTTAACATATTGTAAAAAATGTTCATTATTGTCATCATAGGCAACTACTCCATCTGAACTAATTACAGTCCCTAAATTATGCCAGGTTGCTTTATCATGACTTATTTGAACCTGTACGGATGTACCTCCATCTAAAGCTACTTCTAAAACTATACTTCTAGCATTACTAGGTAGAGTAATAATAGCTCCATCTTTTAAATTTTTTATTTCACTTGATACCATGGGTTCTCCTAATTAAGTGTAAAATGTAATCTTACACTACAAAATTTTGGACTCTGCGCAGTAGACTCACTCCCAGCAGGTCCTATTTTTAATCTAACATATTGCAATAAAGGTGCATCTACTATTTGTACAGCGCAATCTCCTATTAGCTCTGTACATGTTATAGTACAGGGATCTCCAGATGCTAAAGGACAGTCACACCAGTTTACACCATCTGGACTCATTTGTAAAGTAACTACTAACGTACATCCTACACAAGTACCTGCCAATATAGGTTCTATAGCTTTAGGGGACAATAATTTAGCAGCAGTTACTCCTGTAGCATTAGTAATGTTAAAGTTACTAGCTACTGGATTTCCTGTAGTTTCGTCAAATAATACTTCTCTAAAATTTGCACTAGTTATTTCAAAATCTTCTAAAAATGATATGTGATGTGCTGATGCCATTATCTTTTTCTCCTTTTAGAGTACCACACAGAGGCTTCTGTTTTACCAGAACCTAATTCAGCAGAACCTGTTCCTTTAAATTTTACTCTTATATATTGTAATATGGGAGATGTTAAGTTTTTTAAATTACATACTCCGACTTGTATATTTTCTATTACTGCATCTACTAAAGATACTGAAGTACTCCCACTAACTCCTACAGGTAAATGAATACTATCTGAAGATGTTAGATAAAACAAGTCTTTTGGAATCTCTACTAGAGGACCAGCTCCATCAGGATCTTCTAATGTAGTTACAAAGTTTCTAGCTTTAAGGGACCTATGAGCATCTAATGGCTCAGATTCAAATCCTATACTATCGTTAATATTTTCAGTACAGTCTCCGGCTGTATCTCCCCATCTCCACCATGCCTCTAGACCTCCGTCTGGATTACTAGATGCATCAAACTTTTCTGGATCAATGTATTGATTTCCTGTAGCTCCAGCAGAAGTGCCTATAACAGTAGGATTTCTTAAAGGATATGGAGTGCCTACTGGAAAATCTGTACCTGGACCTCTATTAGAGGGGGTAGTAGTAGATCCATATATAGTAGCTACTTTTTGATCATTAAAAGAGTTTTGAGCATCTCCGTTAGCATTTACAAACCAAGATTCGCTGTGAAAAGAAGACTCATCAGCATATCCTATAAAAGCTGTTTTGTAATCCTTAGCTACGACAGGCTCATACTTTTGAGTAGTTTGATTTATACTTTTAAAAATATTTGAATTTAACTGACAATGAGGCATGTAATCCTCTTCATTATTACTACTACTCCATTTTAAATGTCTATCTGCCACTGGGAAAGTTTTACCTATAGGCGTACCTCTCACACCTCCTACAAAAATAGCGTCATTAACAACATTTCCATCAAAACTAACTACAATGTTATGAGCAGACGATGAAAAAGAAAGATTTGTAGTAGTATTGGTAGAACTACCATTTTTACCTGAAAAAGAAAGAATTATATTATGCCAATTATTATCTGCTATATCTAGTGAATTATACTTATATATTGCATAATATTCTGCTTGATCCTCAAATCCATTAAAAGATAAACATATACAGGCTTGATGCGTATGCGTATTTGTCCACGCATAATTTGAGATATCAAATCTTTTTGTAATTGACATTGTTATACCGGACCCATATTGATCTTCTTCTAAAATAAGAGGGGCTCCTACAGCATTTTCTAAATTATTTACTAGATTAGCTGGAGCTAATTTGTAAAAACTTTCTGTACCTGTCAGAGTATACGTTCCTCCGTCTGTGTTATCTTGTTCTTGAAAGTAAGCTGTATCATTTACGTCATCGAAATATTTTAAAGTGCCTGAGTTAACGTCACTTGCATGATCTCCAAACTTAAAATATTTTTGTAAGGCTACTCCTGTAGCAGTAGATATAGTAGACACATCTTTATAGTTACCATTATTCCATAGTTCGTATACTTGTCCTGTAGCTACATCTGTAGCACTACTAGTATTGTGAGTTAAAGCTCCTGTAAAAGTAGCTAATTGATCTAATTTAAAAGATCTGCCAGTTCTCCCACTTGCAAAACTACCATTACTAGTATATGATCTACTGTTACCAAATAAAAAGAATTCTGAACAATCTTGATTATCCCAAGAAGTTGTAGCTGGATCAGCTTGATCACCAGCATAAGTCTGAGTAACAGCTACTCTAACTCCATCTATAAACACTACTAAATCTTGTACAGTATTTGCAGGTTTTATCATTACTATGTGATGCCAAGCATTAAATTTGCCTGTGTAATTTACACTATAATCAGCTCCTTCCCCTGCTCCTGCAAAACTAAATGCTAAATTAGTATTTCCTATTTGGTGGAGCTTAAAATGATTTCTAGTATCTGTAGCAGAGAAAGCTATAATACTATCAAAAGTACTGCCTGTATTAGGTATGTTGAGCCAGTAACTCATAGACCATGCATCTGCCAAACCAGGCATATCATTATTATCTCCAAACGGATTTTTATTTCCGTTTAGAATAAAATCTCTCGTAGCGTAAGTACCGCTTGTTGTTTGACTAGATGCTTTAATACCTTTACCATTAATAGTATCTAGTGAACCCTTATCTACAATTATTAAATCTTTAGATCCTATTTCATCTTGTCCTGGAGAAGTTAAATCACTTAAACTCCACCAAGCCTCTATTAAATTAGAATCTACTCCTACTAAATTTTTTAAATTTCTTACATGTCCATTACTATATAGTTCTGCAATAGTAGGATTATCAAATATTTCTTTATGTAGTGACCAATTAGATAAAGATGCTTTTAGTTTAGAAGCATCCGTAGCACTTGTAGAAGCTGCATTAATATTATTTTGACCATTACCTAATAATGTAAATCCATTACTACCCTTTAAATCATCATCCGTTATAGTACTTAAAGTAACACTAGAGCCTACTTGAGAGCCATCTACATGTACCTTAATACTAGGTATAGCCGTGTTAGGTTTTGATATAAGTATGTGATGCCAATTTCCATCATTAACATCTGCTGCAAGAGTTATATCTTGAGATCCAAACGATAGCGTCATATCAGATGCATTTACAGCCAGTCTTAACCCATCTGAACCGTTGGATGAATTACTTAGTAACATACCTGTATCTGTAGTCTTAAACCATCCTGATATGGAAAGATTACTATTAATACTAAAAGCACTTTGACTATCATTAGATGGTAAATAAACACCTTTACTAGTACCTACATCAGAAAAAGTTAAGTTAGCAGAAGAAGAGTATTTTGATAGTGATGCTGGAAAATGTGTATTAGAACCAGCTATATTTTGCATAGCTGTTGAAGAATCTCCTGATGCATCGCCTCCTCTAAGATAAAGTATAGCATCAGACCATGTATTTAAAGTAGTGGGGTCTACAGGAGATATAACTGGAGTGTTTGTGTAAGTTATAGAAGAAGTAACTGTAGGATCAATTTGTTTTAAAGTAGGATGATCTTTAAAATGAGCTTGTATTTCAGCATCATTTAAAGCAGTATCATAAGCAACCGTTTCGTCGTGTCCATAAAGATAATTAGGAATGGTAGGCATAGCTGTTGTAGGAGTAAAAGTGTAATCTGTATCTGTAATCTTTGTACCTATTGAATTATACACTTGCAAAGTTGCTACAGTAATACCTGTTGAAGAGTCATGGTTACATCTAGCAACAGTCATAAAACTTTCATTTTGAAGAGTTACTGGATTTGCAGCAGAGACACCATAAGGATATGCGTCAATGGGGGAATACATAGATGGAACAGTGCCTGCAGAGCTATACATATCATACCAGCCCATAATAAGCTGTAATCTACTATAGTTTCCGCCTATATACGTACTAGATCCAAATCTGAATCTAACACCTCCACCTAAGAATTGAATATTAGGTTGATCTGTTCTTTTAGTAGTATTATCTGATTCAAAAGGTGTTATCCATTGTATTACTGTCCAATCTTGGTAAGGATCTCCTATCCTTGCTTGATACCCAGTATCTACAACAGTACCACCACTCATATATTTACTATTTGAAAACTTAACATTTTGAGATAGATTTTGAGTATGTAATGTTGCTGTTAATGTATTAAGTTGTCCCCCCATTCCTGAATGTTGTGTGCAGTAATAGTATAGCGTAGGAGCACTATCTGCTACAACTATTTTTGTATATGCTCCGGCTGATCCTGGAGTTCCTACTACTGTTACTCCTGTTGTATATTCTGATCCGCCTCCATGACTACCGTTAGAAGTTGTAGAAAATCTTAAAGGATGTCCAGCACTACTTGAATCTGACTGATCAAATATATATGTGTTTCCTTCTACTAGGTCTACTGCTGTAGCTGAACTTACTCCATCTATGTAAAATAGATTGCCTGAACCTGGGTTACTAACTGTAATAGCAAAAGTTGTAGTTGTACTAGAATCTAGTTTAACCACTTTTTCATTTTTAAATTTATCTTTTCCTCCATGTCTAAATAGAACAGGAGTGTAATTATCATTAAAAGCTTGTTCTGATGTATCTGTTTTCATCCATAATGAATAATTAAATGGTTTATCTTTATGTATAAAAGACTGCATAAAATCTTGTGTTCCTGAGTCTTCTGTAGTTAACTGTACTCCACTACTGTTGTAGGATAGCGACCCTAAGGCAAATTTATTTTTATAAGGATCTGCTGAGGTAGGGGTAGTAGATATTGCTTTTAAGTTTGCATTTGCAGCACTGACTCCAGCAGTACCCCCTGAACTAGTAGAAGATTCAGTTTTTACAGGACACCAATTTTCTCCATCTGGAGACATTTCTAATTCTATATCTACTGCACCTGATAGATTACTACCTGTACCTGTTACAAGTGTATCATAAGATGCTGATCCAGCAGAGTTATGCCAATTAGGTAAATCTGTTCTTGTAGTATATGTCCAGTTATGTTCTGTTCTAGCTACACTAGTATTATTATAATTTTCTGCTTTAAATTCTAAGGTAACAGCTCCGCTATCCCCATGAGATTTTATAGTTACATCTGCTATAGGTTTGTTTGTACTTGTAGCTGATGTAGTTAAATCATCTTGATCTCCATCACTAAATAGAAAAAATCTATCATAATCTTTAGAAAAAGCATCTGCTATAGAATCAGTTCCTCCGGTAATTGCTGCATCACTAGCATCCCATTTACATAGTAAAGTATTAAAGGTTAATTCTTTTGTACCTATAGCTAGTATATCAGGTCTAAAAGTACCATGTCCATTACCACTAAAAGATTTAAATAAAATTGTTTTAGAATGAGTTTTACTACTAAAATCTAAGTCGGTCCAACTAGCTCCATTACCTGCTGTAAGACTAAGAGTTTGTAAAGATTGTGCTGAACTATCAAAGTCTCCTGCTGTTGTTACTTTATATCCGTTAGGTCCTACTGAAAAAGCTGTTTTTATATAAATTTCTGCTTGACCTGGTTGTGATTCAAATTCGTTTCCCTGTTGTGTCGAGGATGATTGACTAGCTAAATACTGTAATAAACTATCTTGAGAATCTGCTATAAAAGTTTTTATTGTTCCAGCAGCTCCATCTCTATATTCTATTCCTGCGTTAGTACCTGAAGGACTCCATTTAACATAAGATCCATCGGTAAACTCTACTTTAAATATTTCTGTTTTATCTATTACATGATAATATCCTTGAGATCCTGAAAAATACCAAGATATACCTTCAGAAAAATCATAGGATTTAAATACATTATTTGTAGTCTCAAACCAAGCTCTATTAGCATTACCATTATTCCTTATGTGGTAATAGAACAAGCTATCTTGAGCAGGATAATTTCTTGTTAATGTTTGTGAAGTAGAAGTAGAACTTGTACCTTCGTCGCCTACAGTTACTACTAGTACATGATCCTCTGTAGTGGGATCTAGTAAAATGGCATTAGAAGTAACAGTAGCATTAGCAGCTTTACTCGCTTCCGATGTTTTAAAAGTCTTTTTATTACTTGATGACATTTATTCTCCTATAAAAAGCCCCCGAAGGGGCTAACTTATTTAGTATGTTTCTTCTGTGTCAGATCCTACGATTAAAAGATGAATTTGCGCTTCATCTAAATCTGCAGCAGATGTCCCAGTAACATGGGTTATTTGAAGCTTATCTGCTCCAGAACCACCTAATTTACCTGAGCTTGTAGCAAGTACTTTAGAATCTGCTTTGGAAGAAATAGCTACCATAACAGGTTCTTGTTTAAATTTTTCTTTTAGCTCAATAGAAATAACTCCAGATGATTGTGCTATTGACGCAACTTGTCTTTTAGCTGGTCCTTCTACTGTAAGAGCTCCACTTGCTTCTTTAATAATAAGTTCTAACTGTCTTATTTTTCTTTGTGTACTTTTTACTGATCTTAACATTTTTTTCTCCTTTGGTCAATCTCAAATGTAACTCCCTAAAAACCCCCAACCATTTGATTAGCTGGGGGAGAGGACCAGGGAGGATGTCCTCTTTTTTTAGCTTATATTGACAAGCCAGCGATTACACCATGAAAACATGGGTTAATGTAAACTTGTAAATAACCTCCATAACGTGCCTCATACGCATCACTATCATGCTTACGTAAGAAAACAGTTCCATCATCATCAAACCAACCGAAGTCAGGTCTGTGGTGAATATGGATGTTAGCATCATTGAGAAGATAGATTCTATCATCTTCAACAAATCTTTCAGGAAAGATACCTACAGGTCCGTCTACTGACATAAACTCTACACCTGTAAAAGAAATATCTGCTCCAGATTTAGACTTTAGCCCAGCTCTTGTAGGAACAGTATATTGTTTCTTATCTTCTAGAAGGTTAAGAATTTTTTCATACTGCTTAAAAGAGGTAACAATTAAGTTAGGTGATTTACCACACTGTTTCTTAATTTTTAACATTACTTCATTCAACATATCCGTAGATACAGCAGAAGAAGCAGCATCTTTTTGTACAGCCTTCCATCGTCTACCTACCTCAATAGTGTAGTTTTTGTTTCTTTTGTCGGCTGGAAGGTGAGCTATAGAAGCACCTAAGAAATCGTTATTTCCTGTAGCTACTTTATCTAAAGATTTTAGTCCTTCTGGATCTAGATCTTTAGAACCTTGCATGTAAAGGATATCCCCTACGTTTGCTGGTGTAGCACTAACTCCAGTAATACCTGCATCTTTAATAGTGATTTGCTTGTTATCAGGATCAACTTTATCTATCTCTACTAATCCGCCTGAACCAGCTTGAATCAAATCTCTTTCTTCAAAATTTGCTTCTTTAAAATCACTGATAGTAAGAACTTGAGGTAAAGCAGCTTGATCTTTAGCACTTACTGTACCTAGCTTACCAGACCCATCAGAAAACAATGCACGAGACATGTTTCTCATAAATGACTCAACACCTTTTTGAACTACTTCTTTTGTAGCTCTAACAAATGCACCTTCATCAGAAAGAGAAGCTTTAATAGTTTCTCTATCTACTTCTACTACAGCATACATTTTTGTAGATGTTATTTGAGCATCTGCATACATAGCTCTGTTAGCTTTTGGTAAAGATCCAGAACCAACACCACCAGCAAATGATTGTGGAATTGCAATAGATAATCTCTTACCTGTAAAATTATAAGATTTTTTTACTCGCCCTAAAAGTACGTTGGCTGAGTTATATACATTCTCAGAAAGCTTTTCGTACTTAATCTTAAATAGAGCTGAGACATCATTCAAATTGAATGTTCCATCTGGCATACTCATTTTTTAACTCCTTAGTTAATTAAGTTTATAAATCATCAAAATCTATATACGTTTCCTTAGATCTTGACTCCTTTTTTGTTTCTTTAGGCATTGCCTTTTTAGAAACTGTTTTAGATGCTTGTTTAACCATGTCACCATAAACTTCTTCCACGATCTCCTTCAAGTCGTCGTTATCAAAAGATGGGTTCTCCATAATCACCTTTTGAAGACTTTCAACTACCTGGTCTTGATCTGCAAGTTTAGGACTAATACTTTCTAAGATAGAATCCGCTCTGGAGAAAGCTTCACTGTGCATATAATACTCAGCTACAGCTTGCGGATTAATATCTCCTTCGTATTCAGAATCCATTAGTTCTTGGTAAGCATTTTCAAACGCTTCATCTGTCATACTATGAGCTTCCTGGACATTAGCAATTTCTAGTTCAAGTTCCTTTAAGGATTGCTCTTTCTGAGATTGCTCTTGTGCAGACTCTTGTTGTTTGAGAAGATACTGGTTTTGTGCTTGTAGCTCCTCATTTTGTAATTCCTCATGCGACATTATCGCTCTTCGCTCAACTTCAGGTGCGATCTGTTTTAGAAGTTCCCTCTGAAATTCATGAGGCTTCATACCAGAAAATTCTGCGAAATATGATAATGCACCTAAGGCATCATTGTTTTTCATTTTTTCAGCAAACCCATTAATATAATTATTTATATTATCTATTTGCTTATTATAGTCTTGTACTTCTGTTTCAAAATCTTTCTTTTGGCTAGAAAATTCTTGAAATTTTTTATCGTAAGATACTTTACCACTATAATTATTTAATAGCTCTTGTAACTCTACAGCTACTTCTTCTCCATCAACTTTGTGAGTGAACGTAGCGTTAGCTGCGATTTCCAGGTCTTCTTCTCCGTATTTCGCAATGATTTTTTTAATTTCCTCTTGAGCCTTTTCTTCTGAAGCTTGAATCTCTTCTCCGCTACTTTCTTCTTTAGGCTCTGGTTTGTTCTCTTTTCCCTTACTCTGATTTTTAGCTTCACTTAGGATTTCTTCTCCTGTTTTAGTACTTGTAAGCTCATCAAGTTCGTTAAAATCTAATGCACCTACGTCTTCATGTGCGTCTGGTGATAGAGTAACTTCTTCATTTACTTCTTGTTCATTACTTTTAATTGCTTCTTCACTCATTATTTCTCTCCCTTTTGATCTATTTCTGAGTTATCTTCTCCAGGAATTACTCCTGATATAGGTAATCCTTGATTTGCTTCTCCTTGTACTATTACACGTTGTTGTTCTGCTGACATAGGCGTGAATCCATTTGGAAAAATTGGAAACAACGCTAATTCTGCTAATTTTGCTTGAAACAATGGATTAGCTCTAGCTTTTTCCACCATTAAAAATTCGTGTATAGCAATATGCTCCATTACTTTTTGTCTATACTCTGGAGGACATTCTTCTTTAAATGTACGTTCTTGCATAGCTTTAGTATGCACCTTCCAGTGTACAATATGATCTTCAAACTCTTCAGGATCTCCAACTGGTCTACCAGCCATCATGTCTTCGTTTTCAGACTCAGCAGCTCTGACTGCTACTGTAATTAAACTATTCATTTTTTCTGTATCTGCTAAATCTAGAAGATCCATCCATCTTTCATTTGATAGCAAATCAGGCTTCATTTGCATTATTTCAATAATACGCTGTACTTTACCTGCTTTACTTTCTGGTAAGCCAGATCCTAGCTCTAATCTTACATCATAATTTTTATAAAGATTAGCAGTATCAAAATGTCTAATTGCGTATTTGTTATTTTTTCCAACAATACGTAACATGCGTCCGTCATCAGGTTCATAATAATCTCCTGCTACAGCTATTGTCATTTTTGCTAAGTCTTTAATCATGTCATTGTGTTTAATAACTGTAGTACTGTTTCTTTCTTGTTCTTGTTCATTAAGAAATTGTAAAGCTACTGCTGCAGTAACTCCTTTAGGAGGCGTTCCTCTTGATACTCCTTGAATACCGTATATTTGCCCCATTTCTTCACGCAACATATTTCTGAAAGTGTATGCTTCTGGAGGATTAGGTTGCGTTTGAATCATTTGAGGAGGAGTAGGACCTTGGTACTGTACTATAGTATTATCATTACCTAAAGATTCAATCTTACAGGCACCTCTAGGCATTACCCACTTAGCATGTCCCATCATATAAATATTTTTAGCCAGTAGTGTAGATAGATTGTCGTGCATGTTTTGAATAGGTCTTACCATTTCATATTGAGATACACCGTTTAGTTGTTCAGGTACGTCCATGTCAGTTATTCTAACTACAGGTAACATACCATGACTAAAAGGTAGCTCTTTCATTTCTAATATAGCACTTTTTGTAAACTTAACATAGTACCCCTCTGGACAATGTTTAGTTTTTTTATGATAAAATTCATAAAAAACTGTTTCTTCTTCTAGAAAATGTTCTGATAAGTTATCTGCATTATATGACTTTACGTTAGCATTACTTTTTAGTTTATCTGCTGATAAAGGATAATCTTTTTTAAGTGTTTCTGTAGATTCTACACCTACTCTAAAACAGTATTCTACTTTGTCCATACTTGGCTGTCTTTGTAAATAAACTCTCCAAGGAACTTCTATAGTATAATCTACATCTCCTATTTTTACAGGTTTATCAGGAGATATTTTCATAGGATTCCCATCCATATCAAATATTTGATTACCTTCGTCATCTAAAAAATTTAAATCTATGCCTAAATCCCTAGCTTTAACATATAAAGGATGTAAATCTCCTTTTTCTTTATCCCACGTTACAAAACAATAAGACTCTCCAAAAATAAACGCATTACGCAGCATTTTTTGTCTAATTTCGTCTACATTGTTTATATACCATAAATGGTCTACTAAATACTTAACAGCTTTTGCTGCATTTCTGTCTTCATACTCATCATTTGTAGGTAGTACATTTACTGCTGGTTTTAATCTAGATAGTTGAGATATACGTGTTTCAGTCATATCATGAAGGTGGTTAACAATAAATTTATTAACCCTATTTAGGAATTGTCGCTCTGATCTTCGCAAATCCGTACGCTTCATTGTAGAAACTGATCCTCTATATGTCTCTAGATTTTTTCTCATTCTAGCATTTCTGCTTACTGCTTGTTTTTCTAATGTTTCAGATACTTTAACACACCATTTTAATAGTTCTTTAGGATCTTCTTTATTAATTGCATGGAAAGGCTTTACATTGATCTTATCTGGACGATCATCCGCTAACTCATCAAAATAACTCATTCATGCTCCTATATTATCTGATAATAGTCTTCTTCTACTTCTTCTTTGTGCTCTTTATTTATTTCATCTATTTCCGATGAAGCCTCATCTATTTTATTAGCAATAGGTTCATCTATAGGCATAAATTGTACGGTATGTGTTTGTTTTTCCAAACTTTTAACCAAAATCAGAGCATACAGAGTAAAAGGTAACAGAATTGCCGTTAAAATGCAAGCAATAATTGATAAAATAATTGAAATCTGTGTAATATCCATAATTTAGTCCTCCCAGGGGATCATATTCCATGTCCAGTCTTGTTGTTTACCTAATTCATTTAAATCGTCTTCTTTTCTTACCCAACCTCTGTTTTCTTTTTGTTTTATCTTCTTTTCTATAACTTCATTCATGTCATAATTAGAAGCTGCATTTAAGTATCTCCAACAATCTATTAAATGGTCATTTTTTTTAGGTATATCTCCTCTATCTGTACGTACGTAGTTTTGTATCTCCCATTTTAGCTTTACCATTCTATCTGTAAAAGTTATAGTGTCATATATTATTTGATCTTTGCATAAAGATAATCCATGTTCTTTTTTGTACAGATGCTTTGCTGTAGGCATAAAATAATCTCCAAATTGACCCATTAATTCTGTAGCAAACCAAGCTGCTGCTTCGTCATATACTTTATACCAATCATCTACCTCTATATGAGGATTTAATTCTTTCATCTTTGCTTTTATTCTAGGATAAATTTGCCTAACTGTTGTATTCTCTTGACTAGTCTCGTAGAGTTCGTCAAGAATATACATCTGTTTAGTATAAGGGTTGATAGCAGCAAAAAGAACGGCAAAACAAGTAGTGGAGCCAGGATCAGTAATGCAATACCAATCAAGTTTTTTAAGATCTTTTTGAATGTCATTCATTACCTCTTTTATTGGTC